>Ga0181339_1000146_pt1 | contig 17581 bp, 27 predicted proteins | sample Sp13VDMM110DD_FD_130101 | JGI IMG/M metagenome (GOLD analysis project Ga0181339, IMG submission 130101) | Freshwater viral communities from Lake Michigan, USA - Sp13.VD.MM110.D.D | ecosystem: Environmental > Aquatic > Freshwater > Lake | place: USA: Michigan | collected 2013-04-23 | reverse complement strand
GCTTGTCGTGCCACTTGGGGAACTTCCCGTAGAGCTGGAAGAACGCCTTGCGTGAGTCCTGCGCCTGCTCGTCGGTGACCTCCACGCCGTAGTTGTCCCGAGCGTATATCTTGAACTTCTTCCACCACATTCCGTAGAGGTAGCCGAAGTTGATGGCCTTCGCCTTCTTCCGGGTTTCCTTCCACATGACCAGCAGGTCGGTCGCAACGTCGGGCCCGATCTTCAGCATATACTCGATGGCATCCGAGTAGTTCATCTTGACAAGCGGCGCCTTGATTGACTCCTGGTGCAGCTTGACGGTGTTCATGATTTCCGACTTGTAGCCGGCGCCGCGTTCGATTTCGCGGATAGCTGTCAGCCAGTGAACGTCAACTCCTGTGCGGAAAGCCAGTAGCATATTGTGCTCGTCCGCCAACTCAGCGGCAATACGAAGCTCGATCTGTGACAAGTCGGCTTCGATCAGCTCCCAGCCGTCAGGCGCTATGAGCAGTGTGCGGATGCGAGGATCACGCGGGACCTGCTGAAGGTTCGGGCGCTCACAGGACAGGCGACCGGTTACTGTGCCAATCAGCTTGAAACTCGGGTGCAGTCGATTGTTCTCATCGAGGTAAGGCTTCCACCCTTCGATGAAGAACGACAGTTGTTGCTTGTGACCACGGAACCGGATCAGCGCGCCGACCATCGGGTGATCGATCTGGTTCAATACCGTCTCGGCAGTACTCCACGAACCGCTCGGTGTTTTCCATGCCGGGTTGGTTTCGATCTTCAGGTCTTCGAACAGCAAGCGAGCCAGCTGCTTGGGCGATCCCCAGTTAATCGTCGGCTTGCCCGTTTTCTTATCGATGTCAGCCCATTCGGGATGCGCCCACTTCGACAATGCTTCTTCAGCTTCCTCGAGTTGCTCGAGCAGGTATGCCTCGGCGTCATCGAACTTGTCGATGTCCACGTCCACACCATCATACTCCGCCTCTGTGAAGAGCTTGGAGCACGGCATCAATATCTTGTCGAAGACCTTCTTGACTTCGGTATCGTGCTGCAGCTTCTTGGCGAAGATGAACTTCAGCTTGCGGGTATAGTAGACATCGTGAGCCGCATACTTGGCGTTCTTCGCCGACCAGCTTGTCTTGACATCACCGCCGACATCCCAGTCGGGAGCGCCGCAATACTTCTGGGCCAGGTGCTTCAGTCCGTGACGATCATTCTCGTCCAGCAAGTAGTGAGCCAGCATCGTGTCGAAGTCAGCGGGCCAGTCGACGCCGAACCGACACTTCATCCACAGGGCGTCGAACTTCCAGTTATGACCGACAAGGACACAGTCCTCGAGTTTGTCGGTGATCTTCTCGACAATATCTTCGAGCTCGCGACGGGACCATATGCCCGCGGTCTCCATAGGGATAACCCATTGCGTTGTCCTCGTCCCAAACTGCAGGGCAACGACACGCGGCAGAATACTTTGTAGGGTTCCCGACTTCTTGCCATCACGGTGAGTGTGACGATACCCGTCCTCTTCCGCTTGGCTGATCTTCTCGCCGCGCTCGATCTTCGCGTCAGTCTGTGTGGTGAAAGGATAAAGGCGCGTCGTTTCGGTATCTGCTGCCACAGTGCCACGCAGGTCGCGCAGCATAGCCTTGACATCTCCCCATGTCTCGACAATGCGGACATTGAGCTCACGCTCCTCGGGAATGCCGCCGAACTCGATTACTTCCTTGAGCTTGGCGAAGTCACCTTCGATGATGCTGAGGTTGCCTGGATCGTGCACCACCATGTTGGGATGATACATCGGGAGCAGAATGTGCTTCCCGAGTTCTACGGGCTTCCCGCGCGCTTTCTTGATGCCCGCCGTTCCCGTGACTGCCAGGAAAGCATTGCTGCCCATGGCGACGACATACTTATAGCCGTAGGTCTCGATGCGCTCGGCGGCCCAGGCCTGCAGCTGCACCGCATCCTTCTTGCCGTACTTCTTGCCCGTCGGCATCGGAACCTTAACGAGCTCGTAGTCGTCATAGTCGAAGTCATCGAGCAACCCGTTAAGGATTTTCTCGGCTTTGACCATGTAGGGCGACTCGTCCCACAGGAACAGAGTCTTATTCTTCAATGACTTCGCCACTCGACCATTCCACAACGAAGCCCGCAGGCGTGACTTGATACAGGCCCACTGACTTCGCTAGATCGGTGAGGTGATCGGTATTCCGATAGGCAGCCTCGAAGAAGACACGCCGGATTGGGCTGTTCGGCTTGGTGATCTGGTCAGCGCAGTGAGAACAGGGACTGTGAGTGACGTAAAGGTCTGCCCCCGTTTGCGCGCCGGCGTGTGCTGGAAGGTGCGAAAGCGCGTTCACCTCAGCGTGTATCGTTTCCTGACAGTGAAACCTTCCGGGACACGTATTGCCCGAGCAGTGAGGATCGCCCGAACGCGCTCCATTGTAGCCGACAGACACGGGCCTGTTGTCGACCACGATCACTGCGCCGACGTTCAACCGAAAACAGGTCGAGCGCATCGCCGCTGCTCGAGCCATCATCATAAACATCTGTGCGCGGCTGATCCTCATTAGAGAGCCGCCAGGTCGTTGCGGAACAGGTGCAGGCTGGTGATGTTCATGATGAACTTGCCGGGCTTCACATCGGACCATCGCTTGTCCTTCGTCCTCAGCTGATCGAGAACCCACAGGAGGAGGCGCACCGTCAGATAGACATCATCCCGGAAGTGTCGGACGAAGTCGCAGGACCGAATGTCGTAGGTGATGTCCAGTTCCCGGTTCCTCATGATGAAGCGATAGCCGAGAGTGCAGGGAACCCGACCGTTCTGACCGCCGGTGTCCTCGGGGAAGAAGATCGGCAGATAGGCCTGGCGCGTAAGCGGATCACGGAGCATCAGGCTCACCACATCGTTCAGGTCGCCATAGGTATATCGCAGGCCCTGACGCGCGTTGGTGTCAGGCTGGAAATGCGTTGCTCCCGAACGCCAATCCTCAGCTGTCCTCGTCGGACCGCCGACCCAGAGCGCCGCCCATTTGGGCCAGTAGCGTTCCATGTAGTTGTGATTGAACTGGCCCGTCCCATCAAGGAAGGACTTGGCGCTGTTCCCGTAGGGCCAGTTTGCCCACTCGGTGCCGGGGTTCATCGGAGTGCCGCTGACTCGCTCGAGGAAGTGATCATCGGCCCACGGCAGGTTGGGCTCGATGTCGAGTCGATAGGTCTCGAGGTCCTCGATCCCGTTGAGACGAACCATCAGCCGGTGATGTAGCAGCTCGTGCATCGCCATCTCGGGCTTCGTGCTGATGTCAACGCCCTGCCACTCCTTGCTGTGGACAAGTCGACTACGGGTCTTTAGCTCGACCTGCGTGTCGGCGATGGCGCCCATGAAGTTGGGATACAGGATCATTCGTCGTCTTCCTCTGTGCTGTCCGGGTCCACGTAGCCGTTACGATGGCCGGGGTGGTTGTCTTTTAGATAATCCTGAAGCGTCTTCAGTTTCGCGGGACGGATGCGAGCTTTCGCGTCCATCGCCACTCGCATGGCCTGTGCGAACTTCTGGATACCCCGACTGTATTCATCGATCACATATCGAGCTGTCCATTTGACGAGCCAGTTATGGAAATACTCGTCAGCCTTCTTCACCCGCTGCATCTCTTCAATCGGGTCGGCGATCAAAGGAACGATGGTCACAAAATACATGGGGTGGATGGTGATGTTGGCGAAGTGGCAGTTGACCTCGACAATCTCCATACCCTCGAAGTCGAATGGCTGAAGCAGCACATCACGAAGGAACACCAGGTCTGCGGGAAACTTCTTTAACAGCTCAGTCGAGCGGTAAAACGCGTCAATGGCAACGCGGTTCTTGCTCAGCCAAGTGATCGTAACCGACTGGATGCACGGGCCGAAGACGCTGGCGCGTTTGGAACGCTTCGCATCGATGGACCCGCCTTTGACGAAGTGAGCGTAGCAGGTAAAGCCGACGCTGCCGTACTTGGCTTGCTTCTTCCTCAACGCCCACAGGTCGACCGCGACAGCACGTGACTCCTCGTGCAGGTAGTTGCGGGTCAGGTGGGACATCTTCGACTTGGTGTAGCCGGCGTCCACCATCTGCAGAGAGTCATCGAGGCCGGTGAACCGAAGGATGCGACCCCGGATGATCTTGCGACACCCCGAGTAGAACTCAGCTTCCTCGCGGGATAGCTTGAGGCAGTAGTTAACCCACTGCTGCTTGAGGGTCGGTTTCATCGGTGCGCGTGATCCTGAACCAGGTCGGAGTGATCGGGAGCGACCCATCCTTCAGGCTTGACGACATCATACGCGCTTCCGCGCTTGCTGTCACTCCCATCAGGCTGAGCGCGGACCTTCGCCATGTTGGCGGCATGAACCCGCTGCCACGCAGCCTCGAACACCGGCAGCAGCCCTTGGAGGTAGACGGTGCCGAGAAGAACGTAGAACTGATCTACATGGGCGTCGAGCATCTCCTCGAGCCTGTAGGGGATCATGCTCGGGGTATCATGGACATCGATCAGTGCGGCGCCGGCGTGTTGGCGCCACTCAGTCAGTTCCTCGAGGTTGAACTTCGAGCGGAACTCCGCAAGATCGAAGGGCAGCACCCGGGGCTTTCCGTCGTAGGTGATGCCGAACTTCTCATGGAAATCGATAATGTCCTGCAGGAAGTCAGGACGCGGCAAGCTTACGCGCTCGACGGCGTTCGGCCCTTCGTTCTCGCCGGCGCGTGGCAGCATCTGATGAGTCCGCACCGGCGCGGGGAAGTGATTGTCCTCGATCCCGCCGGGCTCGGCGCTTCTTGAGTTTGAGCTCTGCGGCTCGGTCGGCTGCTGTTGGGACATAGTGCGGTGCTCCGTTTTCGATCATCAATCGAGTGGCTGATCCGGCGACAATACCGGGGTACTGATCCTCCAACAGCATGACCATGCAAGTGGTCTTACCCCGGACAATCAAATCCTTGTGGCGATGCTTTACCCTCCACCACACTCGGTGTAGGCGGCGGCACCAGTCATCGTAGACCTCATCACTCACGATGGGAAACGACTTGTTGTAGGCGTAGGCCGCGAGCAGAACCCACGGTATCAGAAGCTGTGCGTTGCCGTCGACTAGGCGCTGTCCCCGAGCTTGCACAGAGAGGCTCGGGAACTTTACAGGGTTTCTAAGAACGGGATGCGTCATAGACCATATCGCAAACTCGGTCCATGTCGTCGCCGATCCTATACAGCACATGGGCATGACGGATCGCCCAGTTTCTGTATAGGATGCGGATGTTGATCTGTTGTTCCCGGATCATGGCCAGATGCTCGGGCGTGTCATGATCCTTCACCACATGGTCGGTGAGGCTACGGTCGAGCGGGTCGCAGTAGATGATCAGGTGCTGGCCGGCGTAGAACTCCTCCCGCACGGCATCCTCGATGGGATCGCCCTCGGGACGAAACTGGCCATAGATCGAGTTTGAGATGACGGGATGCCGAACGAACAGCGTATTTTGAAGTTGGCTGTATCGCCTGCATCGATCATTGATTTCTCGCGCATCACGCGGCGGTCCCTCGGACTCCTGCACAGTATAATGTAAGCGACGCGCGAGCGATAACGCCAGCGTTGACTTGCCCGAGTTGTCCATACCTTCAATAATGATCATCTCAGCGCTTTCGTGATTGACTTAAGTCGAGTGTTGTCGTGTAAATGACATTCAACAACCCGTTGTGTCAACTCGCCAAGAACCATGAAACTCGAAGATTACGCCACCGCAAAGGAGGCAGCCAAGGAACTTGGGTTGAAGTATAAGACCCTCCTTAGCCAGATCAAAAAAGGCCAGGTGCAGGCGCAGTTACTCGGGGGTAAAGTATTCCTTATTTCACGCGAGCACATCGCAGAGCTGAAAAAGCTTAACAGTGCGGGGGCGCGCTCGTGATAATCACAAGTCTCTGGGCCAAACAGCCCGGCAAGTTCTTCTGCGTCTCGACCAAATCTGAGGGCGGCAAATGGCGGGATCACTTCTTCGCGCGGCATGAGCTCGCACAGGTTCGCCAGTTCGTCAAGGATCATGCCGACGAAGACATCTACTTCTGCCCCCATGGGTTCAACCGTCGCGCTCGTCAAAAGGAAGAAGCTGCTGCGCCATCAATGTGCTGGGCGGATTTGGACTTCAGCGATCCTCGCAAGTTCGACCAGAAGCTTCGACCCACTATCGCCTTTGAGTCTTCTCCCGGTCGCTTCGTGGGACTGTGGTTGACTGACGAACCGATCCCTGAGTCCATCAATCGACGGCTGACTTACGCAATCGATGCTGACCACGGCGGATGGGACTTCACTCAGGTCCTTCGGTTCCCCGGCACCACCAACTACAAATACAAATCTCGCCCTCGCGTTCGCATCCTGTGGGACGATGGGCCTACGTATAAGGTGAAGCAGCTCGACAAGCTGTTGCCGAAGGAGAGTGTGCCCGAGGAGGACGAGGACAGCGAGACCGGCAGTGCTCAGGAAATCTTCGAAGCCTACTCAAGAGACATGCCACCTTGGCTACGTCGTGAGGTATTGTCGGGAAAGCCGACGCCAGGCAAACGCAGCGAGATGCTGTGGAAGATCGAACACGCCTTGCTCGAGGCGGGACTGACGCAGGAAGAGTCTTTCGTTCTTATTAAGGCGTCACCCTGGAACAAGTTTGCCGGTCGCCACAATGAGGACAAGCAGCTTCGGCGTGAGCTCGAGAAAATCATAGGTGACCACTTCAAGAACTTCAAATCGACCGAGCCCAAAGGCTCCGAGAAGCTGCAGAAGAAGCGCGTCGAGGAGAAACAGGGCAAGGATGAGCCCGAAGGGAAACGCCGCTTCCTCGGCATCACCATGGAAGACGTGGTCGAGGAAGAGCTTGACTGGATTTGGCATCCTTATCTCGCGAGGGGTGAGCTGTCGATCCTCGAAGGCGACCCGGGCCTCGGTAAGTCCTACATGGCTCAGATGGTTGCCGGTGCTCTGGTCGATGGCAAGCGATTGCCGACGGATCGACCCACAGGACGCAAACCTGTTAAGGGCAAGGTCGCCTACTTCGATATGGAAAACTCGGCGGGCACGGTGACGAAGCGCCGCCTGGTCGACAACGGTGTGGTGAACCTGCGCGACTACCTGCAGGAAGAAACGCCGTTCTCCATTGATGATGAGGACGCGCTCGATGAGGTGTATGAGGCACTCGAAGAGTTGAAGCCGACGCTGGTGGTCTTCGACACCATCAATACTTACATCGGTAAAGCCGACACTCACAAGTCCGCCGAGGTCCAACAGGCGTTCAGTCACTTCAAGCAGATTGCCAAGGACTTCAACTGTGCAGTTCTCGTTCTGCGCCACCTCACCAAGTCTAAGGGAGGCGACAAAGCAATCTATCGTGGCCAGGGCTCGATTGCCTTTACTGGCCTCGCTCGTGTCGTCATGACCGTAGGACAGATGCCGGAAGACCCAGACATCCGCGTTATGGCGGTGACCAAGATCAACGTCACTCGACCGCCTAAGGCTATCTGCTTCACGATCCAGGAGATGCCGAAGGAGCGCTCCCTGTTTGTGTGGGGTGACCATGTGAACCTCAACTCTGACGACATCCTATCGGGTCCTGCTGATAAGAAAGGCGGGGGCGGCAATGCCAGCGAAGCTGTCGAAGAGGCCAAGGCGTTCCTCAAAGAGACACTCGAGGATGGCCCCGAAGAACACGCCAAGATCAAGCGCATGGCTGAGAAGCGTTCGATCAGTGCCCGCACACTCAAGAGAGCTGCCGATGCTATGGGCATCGAGATTATCATTACCGGTCCGAAAGCTCGACAGGTAACGAACTGGGGTCTCCCTGAAGAATAAACGATTGACAAGATATCCCGGCGATGACAGTATGTCTCTTGTCGCTGACGACTTCCACCCTTGTCCGCGACAACTCGAGGCCGCCGATTGACGGGCTGGACGACAAATCCCCGTCGAATGGCCTCGACCCGTCCCACCGCCCGACGCAGGGCATTGACAGCGAGACGCTGATGTTCGCCGATCCGCGGGTGCACCGCAAACAGACATGGATCTGTAGCTAGAGCTCCCACAAGGAGCGGCTCATCCAAAAGCACGTGAAAATCGGTGATGTCGCCGGCAACTGTGCGGGGTTTATCAGCTTCCTCGTTCCTGTTATGCCGCCGACCCAAACGCCACGGAGGATCAGGCAGTAAGCCTCCTATATCAAACTGCCCACTAACCAGGACTGAACAGTTGGAAGATGTTCTGTTCGCGTGGCGCCCCGGACCGGCCGAGGTCTGCCATGCACATTCGCTGAACCGCGACGGGTAACACCCGCACTACAGAAAGACTTGCGATACAGGAGCACGCCGTAGCTGCAACGCTCCCTCACATGATGCAAGCTGGAAGGCCCCCGGTGCGAAAGACGGGGGCTTTCTAGTAGGTTGAGTTTTCTGCACAGGGGTGATAGAATGTCTTCTCATCAAGGAGGACCCCGATGAAGAAAATCAAGAAAGCCGACATCGATCGACTGGCCGACCTCGGTCGTCAGTTCGAGGAACACCTCGCGGCCATCGACCAGATCATGGCGAACGCCCGGTCCGAGATTGAGGACTTGGTCGACAAGGCCAACGACGTTCGCAAGAAAGCCCACGGGGTGATCGAAGACATCACCAACGAGATGGACTCCTACTACGACGACCGATCCGAGAAGTGGCAGGAGGGCGACAACGGCCAGGCCTACCAGGAATGGAAGAACGAGGTCGAGCAAGTCCGTGACGACATGGACGAAGACTTCACCTACGAAATCACCGAGGACCCCGAGCGCGGCGACTGGGTGCAGAAGATCATTGACGGCGTTCAAGATCAACCCGAGTAGGCAGCTACTCTAAGGCCCCGGTAGGATCGCTCCCGCCGGGGCCCCATAGTAGATCAGTTGTCGATGAAACCCAGGCCGGCGAGGATGCGGTCGGCAGCGGGAACGCCCTCTTTCCGATCATCACCGAGCTTGCGGCCGAGGTAGTTGCGGGCCTCGGTGTCCATCGTCAGCGTGTAATCGCCGGATCGGGCGTCCCGGTTCGCTTCGTATGCGACGTCCGGTCGATGCGTGATCGTCGCACCTCCGTGCTCCTCAGACGCCCCGGCGACGACATCAGCGCGGTTCTGTCGCACCACTTGTTCGGCGCGCTCCCACAGCTCGGCTTTCTGTCGTTTGTAGTCCTTCTTGTCGAGGTTGTCTTTGGCCTTCCTCAGGGTGATCAGGTCGGCCAAGACTTGAGCAGCTGCGTTCATCACCGTCATGGTGTGTCCTCTTCATAGGGGTTGAGTAGAACGCTCATCATACGCTGCTATCTGTGCAGGGTCAACTCGCCGCTCTCTGTGTAGGGGTGTCCGGGTTCTGTATAGGGGTGCCGTTGCTCGCCTGCAACACCGGCCCCGATCCCTGACCCGCCTATTGACCCGCGCTGCAAGATAAGATACGCGCGTCACGCGCTCGGGCGCGCTGTTTGTAATGCGGCAAGAAAAATAGAAATAGCTGTTGACCCGTGTCTTGGATATGGTATTGTATCTCATCGACCAAACAAAAGGAGATGTCGATATGACCAAGGCCACTTCGAAGACCCCCGCCGCCAAGAAGGCCCCGGCCTCCAAGGCTCCCCCCGCCGCCAAGGTGTTCTCGCTCGCCGACCTGGCCCGCGACCTGAAGATCGACCCCAAGGTCGCTCGCGCCAAGGCCCGCCGCAACGAAGACGACTTCGGCAAGTACCGCGCCCGCGGCGAGGACGGCTGGGTGTTCCCGACCGCCAAGCGCGCCGACGTCTCCCGTCTGCTGACGGGCGCCGCTGCGGCCTGATCCCGCCGGCGACAATCAACCTGCGTAGAGGGAGGCGGCGGTCGAAAGATCGTCGCCTTTTTCTCAGAGGAATGGTGTTGACCCACACCATGAGCAAGATTAGGATAGGCTCAACGTCCTGAAACGCCTGGAGGCTCTTATGCGCCACGTCCTTTACTGCTATCGCACCGACGGCAGCTACCGAATGATTACCGCCCACTTCAACGAGCTGTGGGAAGCCCGACGCTTCCTCGAGGTGTTGTGGAACGCCGATCCTTGGGTGTGGGAAGAAAATCGAATGGTCTCAAGCAGCCCACAACTGATGACGGAACGCGGCATCAAGGTTCGGGCGACGACGCTGGAACAAATCGTCGGCTACGACTACACCGACGAAACCCGCAGTCTCGAGCTGCCCGAGGACCAGGTCCGTCGCGCTCGTCAGATCATGACCGCAATGCCCGATCCCGAAGAGGTCCGCGAGGCCATCGTCGCCGCCAAGGCCGAACGCCAGGCGAAGAAGGAACGACCGAAGATCGACCGCGAAGGCAAGGTCGCCATCGGTACCATCGCTGAGGAACTTGGCATGGAGCCTCGCGAAGCACGGGCCATCCTTCGTTCGCTCAAGCTCGAGAAGCCCCCGGGCGGCTGGCTGTTCGATCCCGCCGAAGTCGATGCCGTCAAGGAAAAACTGACAGCGGGACGTTGACCTGATCCCGTGGCAAGAATAGAATACGTGAAATCCTGAGGAGGACACCATGAGCTCGGCAATCGTCACCCGCTTCTATTCGGCAACCAATCGTAGGGGGCCTCGCGTTGGTGCACGATGCGGCCGACTCCAAGTCACGCTCCCGTGGGACCACGCGCTCCTGAACGCGCAAAACCACCAAGCGGCCGCAACGGAGATGGCCCGTCGTATGGAGGGAACGCGTGGACGATGGATCGCCGGGCAGCTGGAAAACGGCGACTATGTCTGGGTCCATGACAACGGGCCGCAAAGCTACCTGGGGGAAATGTTCCATGTGGAAGCTGATGATTGACCTGTGGTACTGGCTGCTGCCATCACCACGGATGAGGAAAAAGCGTAATGTTCGGAAAACGGTCGGCTCCACAGGGGTCATCCACCAAAGCTGCCGATGCGGCTAGCCCGTTCCTTCGGGTCTTCGGTGACCAGGCTCTGAGGTTCATCGAACGAGCCAAGGAATGTCAATCCAGGCGGGAATACACCGCGGCCTCTGCATGGGCTGCGCAGGCCCAGCGGTGTCTGACCAACGTCGACCGGATACGCCGTGCATTGGAATAGGGCATTGACTCTCCTCATGGCTATGATATTATAGCTGTATTAACCAACGCCAACGCGAGGACACGCCATGGCCGACGAAAAAGGTATCGACCGCATCCGCAAGCTTCTCAACATGACCGTTGAGAACGGATGCTCCGAGGACGAGCAGGAAACCGCCCTGCGAATGGCTGCTAACGCGGCCGCCAAGCTCGGGATCGAACTCGACAGTATTCTGGCCAAGGATACGACGGCTGCCAAACGCAAGGCCATCTACAAGGCCCATCGCCAGGCGTTCAAAATCCACCAGGGACTGGCCGCCGAAGCAGCGGCTGCGCTCGTTGGCATCGAGGTCAACGTCTACAACTACGGGGAGAATGGCATCGCCTTCGTTGGCCGCGAGGAGCTCATCGAGCTGGCCGAAGAAATCATGTTCTGGCTGTTCCGTCAGATCGAGGAGCTTTACAAGCAGGCGCTGCCCAAGGGGCTGTCAAAGTCCGCCCGCGGTGAGTTCCGAAAGACATTCAAGGCGGCCTGCGCCATGCGGACCCGTGATCGGGCTTATTCGCATATGGCCTCCCTCAAGCGGAACGATGTGGTCGCACAGGAAGCGACCGGTCAGAACGCGCTGGTGGTCGCCGGCTACTTCGAGACCCTGGCCGAGGAGACTCGGGACTATTGGGAAGAGACCCTTTACGCCCCAATGCGTATCCGTCGGGAAAAAGCCGAGGCTGCCGAGCAACAGCGCCTCGCCTTGCTGCCCGAACCCGAGCGCGTCAAGGAGCTGGAGCGCAAGGCCAAGGAACAGGCGGCAGCCGCCAAACGCGAAGCGAGACTCAAGGGACCTCGCGGCCGCTCGATGCCCTACGGCAATGGATCAACAGCGGGGTTCGCTGCTGGCGACCGCGTCAAGCTGCGTAAGGAAATCGGGTGATGGCTCTGGATGATCGCCAGAAGGACCAGCTCCTCAGCATCCACACCTCGGCCGCTGATATTGAGCGGTGGGTGCTGCAGCAGGTGATCGCCGAACGACCGTCGAGAGATCGGCTGCGGGACATCATTATGCAAGCCGAGCGGATCAAGGACCTGGCCGTTCGACTGGGAGGATCAACCAATGGCTAAGCCCGAATACCCTGTGTGGACCCGTCGTCAGGCCGAGAAGTGGGTCAAGGACAACCTTCGGTTTCCGGAGGGGTGGACATTCACGCTCAGCCCCGTATTCATACAGGGTCGAGCCGTCGGTCAATGGTACGTCAACCCGACCCCGCCCGGTGAAGAAAGTGACAGCGGCTTCTTTGCCATTCAAGCTCATGCAAGACCGGGAACCAAATAATGGCCGATGACACACAAGTCGAGGTCTGGGATTATGCCGCTCAGGCCTTCATCCCGCACATCAGCTGCCCGGGTGAGCAACGTGTTCGCGTGGACTACTTCGGGGACCTCGGCAACCTGGCGGTCTTCGAGGTGACGCGAGACGGTGATCAGTTCTTCCCCGTCGATGGTAACAAGCCCCTGGAGGATTGGCGGATCGATTTGTCGTAAAGGACGGGGTTGACCCATCGTCCGGATATGGTATTATAGCTGTATCAAAGAAGAGGACACAATCATGAACCGCGAGCCGATAACCTCGATGGCCTGGGAGCTGGTCAAGCTGGTCTTCTGCCTCATCGTCTTCCCCGCCATCGTCGTGGTGGGCGCCGCTATGCTGACGGGAGCCCCGCTGTGAAGAAGCGACTCATCACCATCGCCACTCTGGCGCTCATCCTCACCGCCTCTCTGTGGGGTCTTCTGAACTGGGTCGGCGATGTCTCGGTTCGGCTCGCACACTACGGGGCGTTCTGATGGCCTTCCTCCTGCGTCTCCGAAACAGGGGCTTTGATCGGGTCACACCCGTCGATGACCTCGACAAGGCTATCGAACAAGCCCGCGCCTTCGTCGGCGAGCACAACCCGATTGATGGCTGCTCTACGCGGCCGGAGGTCGTGTCCTTCACCAGCGGCCGTTGGTCGATGACACGCAGCAGCTCCTTCGGGACCTACCGCGCCAACATCTATCCGATGGAGGGCAACGTCGAGGGTTCGCCGGTCTGGGACATCATCTAAGAAACGGTGTTGACCCATACGCAAGACATGGTAGAATGCTTCATCGAATGAACAGGAGAACGCCATGTCCCTCGACCTTTACCTGGGCGACATCCGCCGCCGCGCCAAGCAACTGGGCTACCTGCGTGATGAACCGCCGGGAATGTTCCGGATGTCGGTCGACTCCTACGCTCATGAGCTGATGCAGCAATCGGCCAACGGGTATCGACTGATGTTCCCCGAGGTCCTCAATGAGGAAGACCCCTATGAGGGGGCTTACACCGAACCCTGTCCGCAGCTGACCGACTTCGCCTGCTACGCGGTTTCCTGGGTGGAGCATATCATGGGCCACATCCAGTTCGAGGCCGAGGGCCTGCTCTACATTCTGTTCGGTCGTGAAACGACGGGTATGCGTTACGCCGTCGAGGACGACCCGATGAGCCGTCACTACGGCTTCAACGACTAACCCTGGGAGATACCATCATGATCGCCGACGTCTACGTTGCCATCGCCACCTACACGGGCCTCGAACAACCCGGGGTTCCCGTTCTCGTCGCCGTCGGCGATACTGCCGAACGCGCTGAGGCCGCGCTCGAGGTGCTGATCGATGACCACGACAATCCCGACGGTTGGGATGTGGGAGCCGCCGAACTGCACGGAGTCGCACAGGCCGATGCGGGTGGGACGCCTGCCTGGCGCCTGCGCACCGAGGATGAGCAGGAACAGCTCGCCATCGCCCAGATCGAGGAAATCCGTGACTGCGCCAAGGAGCTCGCCCATGAAATGCTCGACGCGCTCGACGCGGAGGGCGTTCAGGAGTTCCTCGATGGCCTCGGCGACGACACGCTGGAAGGCAGCGACGAGGAAACGCCGAGCGACGACGCCTGATCATCCCTCTCAGCAATCTCGAACGTCCAGGAGGACACCATGAGCATCGCCAAAGTCATCCACCACAACGTCCCCTACCTGACGTTCAACCCGGCAGCCGACCACAAGCACATCCTCGCCTTCACCCGCGGCGATATGACCGAGGTCACCGACGACTCGGGCGTGATCCATCGATCCTTCGACCCGGTCAACAATCTCTGCTCGACCCATGAGCGGACGCCGACCAGCGAACGCTGCGAAACCTGCGAGCGGCTGTTGGTCGAGCGCATGGTCGCTCGGGTCTGCATCGCCGATCTGCTGGATCACGGCTACGCCCTGTCCGTGAACGATGGGGAGGACACGACCCTGGTGACAAGCACCGATCAGGACGCAATCCTGGCCGCCATGTTTACGACCGACCAAGACTTCCTGCTGGTGCACAAGAAGCTCCAAGACGGCGCCGGCTTCCACGCCAACCACTACAGCTTCGTCCACTTCGTTTACGGCAACAGCGGCTGGGATGTGATGTCCGACTGGGGCACCTCCCTGGATGAGGCGTTCAAAGTCCGCACCGCCGACCTCATCGCCAAACTGGGCGGAGGCGATTACAGCCACTGACCTCGGAGTTCTATACAGGGTTCGGGGGCCGGCAACTGTGCAGGGTCCCCGGGTTCTGTATAGGGTCTGTATAGGGTGGGCGTTGTTGCGGTGCGGGTAGTGCGGCGCGGGATCAACCCGCTGCCACATCGCCTCCGTCCTGTCAACAGGAACGCAACGAGAAAATCTAGGCTTTCCGCGTCAGTGGGTCAACGCCGCACTTGTTGCAAAAACGCATCTGCCTTTATTCGGCGTTTTAACGGCCATACAGGCGGAACACCGCTTTCGGGCATGGTGACTCATAAAAACGGATTTGGACGTTTGTCTTGTTTTTCAATGGGTTACGAGAAATCGCGTCAAATCGGATTTATTTCTGCCCATTTGACCTGCGCTTCCATTGACATTGAAAGCGGAAATGGATAGGCGCGCGCCGGCGCGTTCCTTTCAATGGTCGACAATCGCCGCGACGATGCAGGATCATTCCCATATGGCCATTGACCCGTTCCCGTGATCGTGGGAATATGTCGTTGGGCATTAACGCCCTCTGCCACCGCTATGGGAATACGACCATGAACACCGCCACCGCCTCGACCGCCCCGACCACCGCCGACCTGATCGCCGCGCACATCGCCACGAAAGGCGTGACGCAATGCGAACCCGGGAACGCCGTCCCGCCGTCGCCGCAATCGAAACCCGTCGCCACCGCGAAAACCGCCGCCCGCGTCAAAAAGGCCATCGCCAAAACCGACGCGAAACCCGCCGCCGCGAAACCCGCCAAAAAGGCCGCGACGAAAAAGGCCGCCGCCCCCCGCGAACGCATCGCCGTCAACCCGGGCAAAATCACCCTCGCGTCCATCGTCGCCGAACTGGGCGTCAACGCGAAAGCCGCCCGCTCCGTCCTGCGCCGTCACATGACGAAACCCGCCGACGGGTGGACGTTCGATGCCGCCGCCGCGAAAAAGGTTCGCGCCCTCCTCGCGCCCAAGGCGTAATCGCCGCCCTCTGCAATGTTGTCCCGTCGCATGATCCTGACACCCGTGCGACGGGACCCAACCTGGGAATGACACCATGACCGCCGCCGACTACAACGCCGATCCCCGCGCCTACGTTGATGCTCGCATCATCGCCGCCTTCGCCGCCAACGGCTATCGCGTGTCGTCCACCCTCTTCGATCCGACCACCGACGTCTGGCACGTTCTCGCCGACGACGCCTCCGGCGCCCGTCAATGCTTCGTGCATACCGTTGTCTCCGACGATGATGGCTCGATGTCGTTTGCCGACGTCTGTGCCGTCGTTGATCCCATCATCGTCACCCTGTGGGACGAATGACCATGCCCCGTCGTCATGTGCCCCGCTACGCCGGCTACGCAACCCGCCTGACGCAATGGGGCGAACGCGACACGGCCCCCGACGGGATGCAACTCGTCCCGCTCCACGAAACGCGCGGGCGCCATGTGCACTACTACCGCATCACGCGCGCCGACCGCTATCGCGCCAAACACTTCTGCGACCCGATGGCCGTGCAATGCACGATCATCCTCCGCGCCGTCCTCGCCGACCTGATCAAGGAACGTCAATCATGACCGCTCGCTCGTATCATCTACTGCTCGTCCGTGACGATGACTCCGCCCCGTGGTGTATCGACTTCGGCGACTACAGCAAAGCCGTAGTAAAGGCCGAGCAGGACGACGTCTGCGACCACGATCACCGCCGCTCCAATACTCGGGTCCTGACCGTCAATGCTGATGACCAACCGTCGCTCGACCGCGCCGTCGCCGACCTCAACGCCTCTGCGTAACACCCCCCTTCACTCTGCCCACAGGAACGCCGCCATGCGCCGCTACGCCATCTACATCCCCATCGCCATTGCCTGCATCGTCGGGCCTATGATCCCGCGCTACATCACGCCTGCGCCGTCCTATGACGACCGCGTCCTGGTGGGCGTTGGCTGTGGGCATGATCGCCGCATCGTCGTTTGGGCCGGAGAGGAGGACGACATCGCGCCCCTGTTCTGTGACCGCATCGAGGCCGCAACGATCATCCGTTAAACGCCCCACCCTTCAACGCCCGCGCCCGCCGTGTCATTCGATGCGGCGGGTTTTTGGCGGACAGACGTGGACAGGGATTGACACGCGAGAGCGGAGTGTGGTAGCGGGTGGTGAGCGGGTGAACAGTGGCCATGCGTATTGATTATACGTCATGTTGAGAGCGGAGGTCAATGGATGCGTGGAGAGATATATGTGGTGTGTGTGACGGAATGTGTCTTGACATTCTCCAGTTTGTCATCGGCGATCATCCATCGTTATCATTGCGCTATGTCGCGTGTCGTCGTTGATTACATACGACCGTAGTTCGCATACATCGTGATAACAGTAGGCGGATGACGAATACACCAATGGCCATGTAATCGTCATTCATTACAGCATGGCATATAGAATATATAATGATAGTAGTGGTTACTATGTTCATACGCGTATGTATTCGCTAGAGGCGGGCAAGCAACCAGGTGGGATCATCGCCTCCACTACATCTGCACGAAATGCCGCGATGGCCGCGACACAAATGGCACATGGCACCAGGTTTACCGATACGTCATATCATTATGTATTGCCATCGACGGAGCGGCATGGTAGGCGCCGACCCACATAACAAAATGGTGATGGGCCTGGGGTTTCGATTGACATTCGTGGGCACCTAGGGGTGCCAGAACCGGACCCATCGCGTCACATACGCTTCTGGCCCCATCTTGCTGAGCTGAGGTTTTTACTAGGTTGACTGATACGTCATATGCTGTTAAACTCGCACCTTCACTCACTCTCCAGAGGACTCCCCCATGAACGTCGCACACTGGGGCTATCTCCGCTCCCTCCTCGCTGGCGAAATCACTCGCCTAGCCTCACTCCAGCAAATGCGCCATGCCACTCCGGCGGAGGTGGAGCTCTATCAACTCCAGCAGCAGCT
>Ga0181339_1000145_pt1 | contig 17614 bp, 31 predicted proteins | sample Sp13VDMM110DD_FD_130101 | JGI IMG/M metagenome (GOLD analysis project Ga0181339, IMG submission 130101) | Freshwater viral communities from Lake Michigan, USA - Sp13.VD.MM110.D.D | ecosystem: Environmental > Aquatic > Freshwater > Lake | place: USA: Michigan | collected 2013-04-23 | reverse complement strand
GCAGAATAAGGCAACATTGTGTTCGTAAGATGAACGATACTATTAGTACGGAATGTACCCTGGGTACAACATGTACGCGCTAGACCAGGCGCAAGGTAGTACGTAAGAGCTACTAGGGGCGGGTTATTCTACTTAGCCGGATAGTACCGGACCCGCCCCTAATAACCGTGAAAGCTTCTGTGTAAGTCGCCTTCTATTGATAGACTATCACACTAGGAAACTTTGTCAAGCAGTTATCCGAAAGTCTTAGGCAGGTCGCCAAGGCGTTTCTTAAACTGTTCCGCCATACGATCCTTAGCGGTAGTATCTTCAACCAAGTCTTTAAACCCAATCTTATATGACTTGCGCTTAGGTTCCGGCTCGCCCCAGATATCATAAGCAAGGCTAACGGCCTCGCCCTCTTTACAGGCACTAATAGCCATAACAACGGTTTCTTGAAGTCCACGCGGGAGATAAAGAACCGATGAGCGGAATTCTTCACCAGTGGTAAGATTGGTAGCACGAAAATCGCCCATAATCGTATCATTATTACGACCCGGCTTTGCCTCATAAGCTTCACCGTAGACGCGCATAAAACCGATATTTTCAGTGGTTCCAGCAGCGTCAATAAGAGCCTCACCACAAACGGACGAAAGCGAAATATTGAGAAGTTGTTTCATAGCAGGTTATTCCCATATAGAAGCGGCGGGGATTAAGGCTCCCCGCCATAGCCTACCCTGTTAGGGATTACAGTTCAAAACCGCCTGTGGTTTTGGTTTCGTTACCGGCCAGGGCAGCAGCGAACCGTTGACCAACCTTGGCAACCTCAGCGTTAAGAGCAGCGCCGATCTTTTCCACTTGGTCGGCGGTATATTCGTAGTTAGCACGGGCAGACAGTCCGCCGATCAAAGCAATGGCAGTCAGAGCCTTTTCCGTGCGGCTTACAGCCAGTTCACGGAACTTGGCGGCCTTGGCTTCGAGACGCTTGGCTTTCTCAGCGTCGGAGAGGGGAGCACCTTTAGGCATGTAGCAGGTTCCTTAAATGTTGCCGGGCCAATCCCGGTAAAATCACTTTAGAGACTTTGAACTATTAGTCAACAGCACCAATACGATTTTCTTTGAGCGCGTCTTTATAAACCGAGCAACCGCCCGAGGGACATGTCCCCGGCTCAATGTCTTTTCCACAACCGCCACACATGACAAGCTGAGGCGAGGTCATTGACACGTATTGACCAGGACGGTCCCCATATTTGGCATCGGTAGGCATATACAAAGGCGACGACGCGTTATCACCAGCAGCGTTAGCTTGTTCTCTATCCCACCAACGCTGCATAGCCTTATCAGCCATATACGCAAGACCACCAACGCTGGCGACAATCGCGCAAGTGCCAAACCAAATCCCTACATATTCTAACATCATTTTCCCTCTTGCATCCGTTATAGGATATGCAAAGCTACATCACACTATTAGGAAAGGCAACCATAATGTGTGAGCGCGCCCACAATACAGAGTATAAGATACAGGTATATGTGAATGGACAGCCAATAGGTCCACCGGCTTACGCGTGGGACAAGACTAAGGCTAATAGGATATTCGATAAACAGGCCAAGAAAGACGGAACCACGGTAGTTATGTGGGACCCCCAGGGCCGCAAAATCCGAGGTTGACACCCTGCCGGTTACTTGCGATAAACGAACGGCCCGCCCTTCTCGACAATTGGCATGGCCCGCCTCGGTTGATCTGATCCCGAGTAGCAAACCCCCTCAGCTTTTCCCGGCTGAGGGGGTTTTTCTTTGTCTTACACACTACTAACAGCGTGCATGATATTACTGATAAAGTCAGCAATAGGCCCTTTCACAACGCCACTGGTAAGAGCGGCGGTAGCGATGATAGGTCCCCATATTTTAATATACTTTTTAATCTTTGTAAGCAGAGCGGGTACTTCCTCAAGAATGAGCAATACCTTTTCCAGTCTTTCGATACGCGTATTATGCTTACTGATAAGGCGAGCGTGAGTAGTCACGGCGCGTTCCAGTCTGTCCACTCTTACGGACATTGGTTTAGTTGCATGATCGCGGGGCTTTCTTACGGTCCCTACAGACATTCAGTTAACCCCGATTAGGCGTTAGCCTTTTCCTCAACGATCTTACGAACCTGAGCCTCAACGATACCGGCCAGGGCGTCAGGGAGAAGTTCAGCAAGGGCGGCCTTAAGTTCGGCTTTAGTAGGGCGGGGAGCGTCCTTAAGACCTTTAAGCCGTTCGTCAAGAGTATGGGCCAGGTCGATAAAGTCTTGTGCCGTATCTACAACCGATTGCTTTTCCCTAGGCTGTAGAGCGACGCCAGCGGCAACAGTAAGCAGAGCGTGGCCAAGCGAGGCAAGGGACAGAACACGTTTTGTCATTGTATATCCTTACGCCGATAGTGGCGTTTCCAGTTTAAGACTATCGCTAGAGTTAGCGAGAACAATAATAGCGACGATAACCAACGCTATTCCTAGTATTACTGAGATAACCCGAACCCCATTACCGATAGAGAAAATATCTTTAACCCAATCGAACGGGGAAGCGACTGCACTAATCGTTGCAACCGCCCCCTCAGTTATCTCAGTACCGAACCCGCTAAAGATATCACCTAGCAGGGGATTGAAAGGGCCGATAGCAGCGCCAACGATGCTTTCGACACTAGCAGTATTCGGGGCGCTGCTAGTTCCGCTATTTTGAAAAGAAGGCATATTATTAATAACCCGCCTTAGCTTTGTAGAATATTGCGGATCGGTAGCGTAACCCGAGGCTTGTAGAGCGGCTAGTTCCGCATCCAAACCCTGAGCGTTTCTAAAGGCCCCATAGCGAGGGTTACGAGTAATAAAGTTACCGTAGCCTTGAAGCCCCTCTAATACAGAACCGTATTCACGGAACCTGGCATTAACATAAACAGACGCCCCGCCGATTACTTCGCGGGTACGTCTGATTACATACGGTTCCGAGCTTCTAGCCTTAATACCAAAGAAGTTATTAGCTGTACGGGTTAGTTCACTTCTACCCCAGTTACTCTCCAGGGCAGCTTGAGCAAAGATAATCCTAGGGTCAACGCCGATAGTGGCGGCAACTTGTTGGATACTAGGCCAAACCTTATCATAGAACGCGCGTTGAAAATTTGCCCATGCCATGATTAAGCCGCCAACGCTTGAGGTAGAACCTTAAGATAACCGCTCTTATCCTCAATAACCAGATCGGGCCTATACTGTGCAACGTCCTTGGCAACAACGCCTTGGCGCCGTCTAGTGTCGCCCTTGTAATTATATTCGTAAACACCATACCCGTTAGCATGAGTACCAACGCGAACAATATTTTCTTTCAAGCGGCCGTCGGAAAAGATACTCAGCAGACCACCAGCGAGACCTAGCAAACCACTAGTAGAACTAGATTTTGCAGCGGTCTTAGCCTGACTAGTTGAGGCGTTAGCAATAATCTGTTGTGTCTGTACCTTAGAGCTAATATCCGCAATCTGTACGGATTTTTGCGCCTCAGTTTGAGCCAGGCCAAGTTGACGTTGAGCCTCAATACCTGAGAGGCCAAGAGCCTGATTAACTTCTAGTTCCCTCATAGCGACTTCACTTTGAAGTTTGTCACTATTCATCTGTACGCCAGCACCAATATTAGCCGCTTGAAGTGCGGCTCCCGCCTGGGCTTGTTGTGCCTGGGCGGTAATCTGTGCGGCAGCGATTTGGGCAGATGCGGCAATCTCAGCGTCTGAGGGACCGGCGCTAGTAGTCCCGCCACCCCCTCCCGCGCTACTGGCAATGACCATAAACACAAGGCCACCGCCGATAACAATCGCGCCAGTCATCCAAGGGTGAGACTTAGGAAAAGCTAGTACGTCCATAATCGCCCCTTCTATAGATTACCTGAAAAACCGCCAATGACGTTAGACACTGGACTAGACAAAGGTGAAACGTCAACCGAACCACTAACATTACCCGTAACAGTCGGGTCATTGAGTTTGTGAGTAGGGCCGACCATTACAGTACCTGGGTTAAATGGACTAGGCGAGCGGGTGAATACAATACCGGCTCCACCGTTAGACGGTGTAAAGGAAAGACCGGTAACACGTTCAAAAGCTTCCCGCCCGGTATTCTGTTCATTAATCTCAGGACGACGATTATATTTAAAAGGGTTCCAACGTCCAAACATTAGAAACCCCTAACCCATACCATAACCGCTAAAGCCGCCAGAGACCGGACCAGTAGCGGCCCTGAGCATCCCTGACATAGCGTCGCCAACCTCTTTAATAACGGCAGGGGTTTGACTGTTCTTACTAACCAAAACAGCCAGAATAGCGACGCCAACAATAGCGGTTAGAACGGTTACGATTTGTCCAACCGTATTCATATTATATAGTTCCCTCTATACCAGATTTGAACTTAGCGATGAAGCCTTTATTACTAAGAATAAGGCTAATGATAATAAGAACAAGAAAAGCATTAGCAACGGGCTTAAAGCTTTTCACATATCCTAGCGCACCCATAACAAAAATGGCGACTATCCAGATATGAAAGCCTGGGGTCCCGTTGCTACTCCTAAAGTCATCCTTAACCAAATCAGACAGATCGCTCATTTTATTGTTTACAGCGACAACAATAAGCAAAACGCCTAGCAGCAAGAAAAAGAGCGGCATTGCGTCAGTCCTTATTGTTTAGGCTTGAATAGAGCCAACCACGCGGGAAGTTGTCCGCGCATCGTTATGTAAACGAAAAAGGCAAATAACATCGTTCCAAATATAATAGTGGACTGACGCAATGTCCTAACCCCTAGACGCTCTTAAGGAGCGGAATAGAGGAACCCCATTTCTTGACGACAACGGCAACCAGGACGACAAGAATAATAGTACCGAGAGAGATACCGAAAATACGCATTTTAAGCCTCCGCGACTGTTGCCAGCCAAGATGAAACGATACGCATTCCGTCATAGGCAATCCAGGCCAGAATGAGGAATAACGCGAAGTAAAGAGCGAGATTACTAAGCGGCATTTGCTTAGTAAACGGGCGTTTAATACTACCAGTAATATCAGCGAACATTGTTTATATCCTAGAAGGGGAGAGGTTATCAGCCTCTCCCCGGTTAATACTAGGATTAACCGCCCGAGGGCAGCGAACCGGCGAACACAACTTGCGACGCTTGCGAGAAGTATTCGTAACCGATCATCAGTTGAGCGCCAGCGGTAACAGCGGAGGCGTTAAACGTAATCTGCGTATTACCGAACTGGTCCGTAGCAATCGCCTTGGCGCGACTATCGAAATAGTACGTCGCGGCGGGCGGATCGGCCATAAAGGTAGTGCGCGCGAATAGCGCCGCTTCCTCAGGCCCGTATTTCCAGATATTGGAACTGTTCGCGGTTTGAAGTGCAAAGTAAGCAACGTCCGTACCGACATTTTCTACCCCGGCATTATCATAACGAACAACCGTACTCAGGAAGTTACGGAAGTTAGCGAACGGAATACCAAAATCTTGACCGGCAGTCATACCGGTCATAACAGTAGTATTCAGTTGATAGAGGGTCTGAATATCCAGCTGAGGCAGAATAGGTTGACCGCCCTGGTTAGCAGGCATCATCGGGATTTGGTCGATGTAATCTTGCCAAACCGTAACGGTAACATTAGTTGCCGCTTTCCAGACACCGCCAGCGCCGCCAGCATAAACAGCAAGTGTAGGATCACCAGCGTTAACACACGGCGTCGGGTTAATCTCCAGGTTCAGTTGAGCAACAGCGTTAACAACACCGGCCCACATAGCGCCGCGCAGATCATAGCGACCATAGCTAATCGGCAGATAGTAATACATCTGTACAGCGGAACTAACCGTGGTTGCAATAGTTGACGGGGCAACCATAACCGAGAAGTTGTTACCGTAGTTCACCGGAACGTTAGGCGAATACGCACCGCCAAAGACCATAGGCTGGCGTGCACTATTAATGAGGTTCAGGTGCCAACCTTGCGTTTGGTGACGCACTTGGTTGTTAGTATCAGTAAAGCCAATATTCTTAAGAACGTTAGCAGCACCAAACTGAGTACGCGTAAGCGTTCCACCGCCACCGTTAGTAATCTCGCCTTCCACCTTAATCAGGAAGCCGCGAATAAGGCCAACGTTTTGCGGAGCGATATTCAAGAGCGTTTGGTTAGCCGGGTTAATACCTTGGCTATAGATTTGTTGCAGTCGTTCAACACCGTTAGCTAGAATAGCGTTACGCGCATTAGCATTGGCCTGGGCGGCCTGCATTTGCGGCGTCATTCCGGTGTTATTCAGAACTTGAGGGGTCAAGTGTTATTCCTATTCTTAAAAACAATGTGGAAAATGAATACTAGAAGAACTAAAGAAAAAGCCACTAGAAACCAGTTACTAGGGCTTTTCAGAATATCCATATTAGGTAGGGCGTTAGACAACTGCATTAGCGGCCGTCTTCCCCTTGCTACGGAGTAACAGTTGTGAGGCGAAAGTGCTAAGTAGCACAAGCGCAATAACCATTACCCAAATAGAAAGGATATTTTGCCAACGCCACGTTAGCAATACTGCGTTCATTATATAAGAGCCCTTGCTTTATTAGCGGGGACCACGCGCAAGCGGTCCCTGAACTGTTTTAGGATTGTTTTTCTATCCGGTGCAGGGTTTAGAACGGATGAAAAGCCCCGTCCAACGTCGTACCATAGTGAGTGATACTTGGGAAGCTCTGAATAGACGGTTACTTCAACTTCTTTTCCCTCCTTAGTAATCATCTTAGCGGGTTTAACAAACGACTTAGTAGTTTTCAAATCTCGTTCGTCATTTTGGTCGAATACAGCGAAAAAATCAGCTTGTGCTACTGCAAATCTACTCATCCAGGCCGGACGCTGATAAAGGCAAATAACAGGAATATGTAGCGACCTGCCCTGTGTAAGTATCATATCGAAAGCGTCGCGTTGAGGAAGGGCGAACCCCTCATCAATAAACAAGCCAACGTGTCCTTGCTTCCATACTTTCATAAGCCATGTTTCCATAGCTTCATCATCAAGTTTAGGCGATGGTTTCATCCAGTATAGACCCGGCTTTTTAGGGGGCGGGTCATATACAGATATAGTTTTAATCTTGGACTTACATTGTTTGCGTATATCGTCAATTAAGTCTTCACCCTTGTAGTCGATAATAACCCAAGGCATTTCATCAAAGTTACGGGTACTAAGCAACGCGATAGCAAACTGAGATTTACCGGACCCTGTACGGCCTAGAATAAGGGTCCGCTGCTGATCTGTAGGACCGTATACTCGCGGCGAACCCTCATTCATTTATTGTTGTCCGTATTGTGAGGCGCGGTCTTTGGCCTCTTGTTGTTTCCGTAGGCGAATACTAACGGCCATAGGCCCGTATACAGAACCGGCAGCAATAACCAGGCCAATAACCGCCGCTATCTTAGGGTCGGGAGCGATATTAAACTCAGCCAATACATTGGCTGTGGCTTTCGCCAGTGTGCCAGCATCGTCAGCATCAATAGCAATCTCTGGCGTTTTAGTAGCAGCGGCGATACCACTGTGTAGAACAACCAGGATACCGCTTAGAGCGTCTACACTAGCTTGAAGATTGGCCGGTTTCCTATTTCCAGAACTGGAGGTATTACCGGCTCGTCGAGGTCCACGCTTTCGGGTGTAACTTCCGTCTGCGTTTCGCTTATCGGGTCCAACGTGGATAGCGGGATCAAATCCTCCGCTATCTGTTCCACCACTTCCTCCGCTAGTGTCTCCACTTGTTCCGGGGTCGGGACTAAGGAAGCCTGCGACTGAGAAGCTAGGAGCGTCTCCAACCGCGTTACTTCCGCCCTCAGGTTCTCCACTTCCGAGTTTGAGGAAATCTGACATTCTATAATACTCTCTGTGCGGGTTTGTTCTATCTCAGCATGAGTTTCCGCAATCTCTATAGCGGCCTCGTTATTCTGAGCATTAATAGTAATAGCCGCTTCCGCCTCAATGGCGGCAATAGCTACGTCATTCTCACTAGTCGCCGGTTCCTGAGGTATCAGCGGTGAGCTTAGGGGTTCCCCCTCGGGGCTTAGGACGACTACGGACATACTCTAATATTTCCTCAACGTTATTGTTGATCGTGGTTTGCTGTTCAATGAAAGTAACCATTACAGCTTTAGCCTTAGTAATATTCTCCTCAGTCATAAGAGCCATAATCTCAGGCGGTATAAGACTAGAGAGAATATTCTTAGCCATTGTTTCCATTGCAGACATTGTGCAGGTTTTCCTTTCTTACGGAACCATAAGCTTTGCAGTTTTGAGCTTAAGAATAATATCGTCGATAGCGGCGCGCGCCTCATTATCTACCGTAGCACCGCCGATAGGACTAGCAACGGACGCTGATTGAACGCCGCCTGTAATACCGACTGGAGCGATTGTACCAGGCGAACCCGCAACTGTGCAAGACCAGTATTCGGGACTACCGACAACCGGTGTATTACTAATAAACCGATCGCCAACCGCCCATGTACCAGCGGCGGGGGCTGCGGCTACATCGAAAATGGTGAAGTTACTACCCTCTCTTGTACCAATATAGCCGCTATTGGCAGAGCCAGAAATATTGCCACCGGTCTTAGTCGTTACGTTAATAAAGATATCGCCACTGACAATATACGATGAACCGCCAGCAGCAGCGCCCGCAAGATAAGCGGTATTAACGTTTTCCCAGCGGTTGTTACCCCAAATGAAGTCATTAAAGTAACGCGTATTAGCCGCAAGGAAGTTTTCGGTACTGATACCCAAATATACGTTTCTGCATCTATTATTATAGAAGTCTAGTGACTGAGTTCTCCGGGTAAACACTACGCAGTTGTCAACGTCTGCGACGCCAACACCAACGCCCTCAAAATCACAGTCAGTAATAATAAGACGCTGACTAGTTGCCGTTTGGGGATCAAAGTAAAACATCGGTTCGGCCCCGATGCTTCTATTAATGCTAACCCCTTTAATGCGAATACCATTATCAGCGGTACTACCATTTGAGAGAGCAATAAAGAAGTCCGCCCGCGTACTACCTTGAACGGACCCGCCAGATACTTCAATAGTGTCCGAATATCCAGCAATCGCATAAGCCGACGACAAGCTGCCTACCGAATGGTTGTCGATAAACTGTACGTTATTATTATTGGCCTCGCCATTGCAAGTAAATGCGCCAGTCGCGTTAGTGCTGTTCTTATACGCCACACTCATGTTATTGCTAACAACAACCGGATAAGGTCCAGCGGAGTTTACATATACAGCGCCCGTTAGGAAGTTTGCGGTGTCGTAACCGACCTCAAAAATATAGTTTCCGTCAATGAGTACCGGGCCACTAGTTGTAACTGTACGTTGTGAATAAATACCAGTCCAAAGAGTATTACCGATAATATTATTGGACACTACCGCCCTAAGGTTTGGCGACTGAGATTGGTAGTTGACCATAATACCATGACGACGAACGCCACCGTCTGCGACTAGAACCCCGTCCTGCAAAGTGACAATAATATTACCACTAATCAGACTATCCTCGTCAACGCCAAGCAATGCATTAGCGATTGCCTGGGAGTTATTAGAGGTTAGGAAGTTATTAGTAATAATAGTGCGACCAGCGGAGCCAATAACAGTAGACCAAAACAAAATATCGGCGGCACTGGCGTAGGAGTTGCTTCCAAGCCAGAGATTGTCATGTAGGTTGCTATTAGTAACGGTTTGGTTGAAACTGTTATTAAAAAGAATACCAGAACCATTACAGCTAGAGATATCTACCGCGTCGATACGGGTATTTTTAGAACTGGAAACGTAGACGCCGACGTTTTCAAAAATCTGTTCAGCACCGTTAGTACCAGTACCGCGCATAGTAACGCCGGTAATATTGACGTTTTCACGGGCGATAACATTAAAGATATTCTTGTTAGCTACCGTCTGCGTAATCAGTCCCGAACCCCTAACAGTAACGTCAGAGGGAACGTCCAGGCTATCGCTAATGTCAAAGGCATAGCCGGGGAAATATACAGATCGGCCACTAGTACCAGCGGCGTCTAGTGCAGCCTGGCAACCATCCGTTACAGCCGTAGCGTTCCCTAGTTGAGTATCAAGGATAAAGTCCATAACGCTAATGTCGTCGCGTTCTTTAGACTGGACCGTTCTAATAACGGCACCCGCTCCCGCCGCTGTAAAAGCAATACCGGAAGCTACAAGCGGATTTTTAAGTAGCATTAGACAAGTTCCGTGACAATAGCAGCACCGTTTACACTAACCCAGGTGCCTTTAATAACGCCGGTGTAATCCCCATTACCCAGGAAAAACTCACCGCCAGCGGCGACCACGACACTATAACTAACAGTCGCGTTAACGTTGGCTAGTGCAAGGTTTAGTGCGGATGTACTATTATTAAAGATGATAGCGCCTTTGCGGTTAGCATTAGCAGCAAGAATGGTCGCGTCTGTGATGACGCTTGCAACCGATGTAATAGCGCCAGTATCGGGGTTATCGGTAACAATCGTTGCTTCAACTGGAAGCTTACCAGACGGGGTAAGAGTGAGATTTACAACATCGCCTGTATTATCCAGAACGGCAGTTAGAACGCCGGGATGCGTTGGCGGGGTTCCGACCAGATCAGGACCGTAAACAGCGCCGATAGTAATGTCTAGATTACTAACAACGATATTGCCATCAGCATCAGTATTCAGGCCAACAAATGTTCCGTCAGGCTTTCTACCACCAATAAAGACAGGATCGTTAAAATCAGATACGGCGATATCATCGCCCTCAGACATAGTACCTTGGGCTTTAATAGGTCTATCGGTATTAAATGCGCCAAAGCTATACCAGACAACGGGCGGGCGTTCCCAATTGTAGAACGTAACCGTACAAATGTCGGTAGCGCCGCCCTCACTAGTAAGTGTAATAGTGGAACCAGCATTTGCGTCAATAGTATACGTACCAATAGAATAAGCCGGAATGGTAAAGAACTGATCCGTACCCTGTACCAAAACCTCTACAGGACTAGGGTTATTTCCGTTGTCCAGGAACATAGACTTGACGACGCCAAACACCTGGCCTTGTGACTGTGTGCCAAACTGAATAGCGTAAGAAACTGGAACACTAAAATCGGCATTATACAGGCCGTATGTGTTGCCTAGATTAGGGTCGCGGACAGTAACACGCCCGATAATATTAAGTGCTGTAACCGCAATCGGGTCCATTTACTTCCTCTATATTCAAAAGAAAAAAGTATAGCCAAGCTGGAACCTTTCCGCTTGACAATCAATGCTAGTAAGGCTACGCTTTCCCTTGTCGGGAGGGCTTTATATGCCAATAAATATTCATTCTGTGGAAGCAAACCGCCCTAAGGTAATCCCTAGGGCGGTTTCCGCTCGCGCGGCCCGCCCCTCAAACCTGCACAGAAAAGGGGCGAGGCTTGGCAAAGAATAAGCGAAGAATAAGCCCCGCGCAAAGAGATAAATCCGTACTGGAAACGGCGCGTATACTTAAGCAAAAGGGATTACTGAGTAAGCAAACAAAACTGCACTCAGGTCGTTATGTATCGCGAGGTGTATTAGCCAAGGTCAAGGAGCTACAGCATGTGGCCGCCCTGGACTATATCGGCGTAAAAGCCAATAAGGCCATTATTAAAGCCGCTAAGGAACGTGGCTATATGATCGCCAATAATCGCGTGATCGGGCCTAAGGCTACGTCGTTTAGAAACCGTATTAGTAAAGGTGAGCTTACGGGCATTAAGCCTGTTAAGGGTGGCTTTATGGAGGAAGTAATATTACCTCATACGGTTATGGATATGTATGCCCTGGTAGAACAGCTAGAAACCGGAATTGATAGTTTCAAGCTTCCTACAGAACAGTTTGCCTTTAAGTTCTTTGGCGCGGAAAGCTATAGAGCGTTTAGGGATAGTGCAGACCTATTAGAATATCTAAAGCACTATAAGAGCATCTTTACACCCTCAGGATCACCCAAGACCGAGGATTTACAGGACGAATTCGATGCGCTGACTATATTCCGTCTACATCCCGCCGACATTGGACATTCTATACGCGGACGTGACACGCGCGATAAACAGAAAAAAGAGGCCAGGTCAAGAGGCGAGGGACGTTCTTATAAAGGTCGCACAATGGCTGAGAAACTGGATGCCATGCACCCTGACAGAGCCGCGCGTATGCGTAAGCGGTTCGCTGATCGTCAAGCTGAGAAACGCGCCAAGCTACTAGCTGACCCGGTTGCGGCTAAGGAATATAGAGAGAAGGCTAGAGTTAGGGCGAAAGCCTCTTACGAGAATAGAAAAGGTAAAAAGTAATGGAGATAATCCGCCGCGCTGCACCGCGTCGGGCTCCGATAGTAATACCTATCGAACCTGTACCGTATAAGTTCAAACCTGTTACTAAGCGGATATTTATATTCGATACTGAGACAGACCCGTTTGAACATGGTCTACACGTCAAGCCCTTTACTTGCGGAATATACTTTCCCGATACGGAAGAATATTTCGACTTCTGGGGCTTAGACTGCATTGAACAAATGTTTGAGTTTCTGGCGAACAACTATAGCGAGGAGGAGCTACTAGGGTTTGCGCACAACTTTGGTAACTTTGATGCGTACTTTATTACAGACTATTTTGATCCTGGACATAAGCCCTTTATCATAAACGGGCGATTGGTTCGGGTAATGGCTAGGGGAATAGAGTTTCGCGATAGCTACGCAATGATACCTGTACCGTTGGCTGCGTATGATAAAATCAAGTTCGACTATGATCTTATGAAGCATACGCCGGTTAGCTGTATCAAAACGCGTAGGGAAACGACTACACGCGAACTATATAAGCCGGAAATACGCCATTACCAGAAACGCGACTGTACCTCACTAGGTGAACTAGTAACCGGTTGGCTTGCTATGTTTGGGGACCGCCTGACTATGGCTGGTGCTGCACTTGCCAAGTCTCGCGCGTTTCATGGCTTTGAAACATTGTCTGAGCATATTGATGACGAACTACGCCCTTTCTATTTTGGCGGACGTAATCAATGCTTCGCTACAGGGGTTATGCGTGGTGACTTCAAGGTCTACGATATTAATAGCTCTTATCCTAAAGCTATGCGGGATAGTCTGCACCCTATTAGTGATAAGCCTATACACGAACCACGCATCACTGAGCGAACACATTTCGCCAAGATTAGAGCGTGGTCGCTAGGGGCTTTACCTATACGCAAGGCGGACGGTGGCCTAGACTTTCCTATAGGTACTTATGACTTTTTCGCGTGTATACACGAGATTAAGGCCGGATTGGAAACTGGTACGCTTCGCATTATACATACCTATTACAGTATCTATTTTGAACAGACGGCCTCAATGGCTGAGTTTGTGGATACGTTTTATGGTTTAAGACAAGAAGCGTCGGCGATTGGCGATGAAGTCAATAAGCTATTCTATAAGTTAGTGCTGAATAGTAGTTATGGTAAGTATGCCCAAGACCCGCGCAAGTATGAAAACTGGTTGTTTGATCCTGACGACATACCAGAACCTTTGTTGTGTGAGCCTTGCCATGATAGAATACGCAAGGGACAGGACAAGCTAGACTGTGAAGCTTGTACGTCTGGCATTCGTTCGCCTATGGGATGGTATCTGCACACTACTCACCACGGGAAACATATCTATGCACAACCGCAACAGGCTAAACCAGGGTCATTCTTTAACGTTGCTACTGCTGCTAGTATTACTTCTGCAAGCCGCGCTAATCTTTTGCGTGGCATCCAAGCCGCCACTAGGCCTCTTTATTGTGATACTGATAGTATCATCTGTGAACATTTGGAACCTAGTGCAGATATTATACTTGATCCTAAAGCGTTAGGGGCTTGGGATATTGAAGCCGAAGGCGATACCGTCTGTATTGCTGGTAAGAAACTCTATGCGATCTTTAAAGACGGTAAGGAAGTAAAGAAAGCTAGTAAGGGTGTTAAACTTACAGCGCGTGAGATTGAACGCGTTTGTAATGGTGAAGTAGTGGAACACAAATCTATTGTTCCTAAGTTCAAGCTTAATGGTGACGTTGAGTTTGTGACCAGGAATATTCGGAGGACAGGATGAAACTAGACCCTAGACAAGTAGAGCTAGAAGGGGGTCCGGCTGTAGTTGAAACCGGCTCACTTGGTGGTAGTTATGGTGACAGTGTATATAAGCCTAATGACCCTGTAGCACCTGAGATTATTAGAGAAGTAAATACTTCCGCTTATGTCTCTAATGCGCAAAGTACCGGTAATAACGGGTATGGTTCATTTAGTCCCGATTATGAGTTTCCTAACTATCGCCCGTCTATTACTAAGGGACCGTCTCTCATAAAGAGGATTACTCAATGGATATGGTCAGCACTCAGCTAATGTTTCGCCTATCTGGTACGTTGCCTAATGGCGAACAGATAAAGAAACAAATATGCACAACTGCAACCGTTCTTAGGATTTTCATTCTAGGGGCAACAGTGACAGAGCTAGAGCGGGTATGGATATGACGGATCGACAGGCTTTGGCGTTTGGAATACTATTTATCCTTTTGATCCTGCTATTAGAAGAAATAGCTTTTTCGCTATCCAGGGTGAAAATAATAGTTGTAGTCCCAATGAAACTAGATAATGTGATTGAAGGCGAGGCGGTGGAAACACCTAGTAGCCGCAAACCCTAACTATGTAAGGAAACCTGCACCATGAAGAAACTTACAGCCTCGCTGCACCATCCTAACGGGGACGTTATGGAATGTGTGACCGCCCAGGACGGGGAGCCTGTAGCGCAGTTTGTCTCCCGCATTATCCGGCGCTGGACCGATCACATGATGGGTCATTGCCGCGTTGTCATTAGCTCTACGGAGTGCGGATAATGTATGTGATCTTAGGTCATTTTAAGAACGGTGCAGCATTTGTATTGTCGCTGGAAAAGAATAAAGCCAATGCTGAAATAGCCTTGGCTTATCACCGACGCGATCAAACCGTGTATGAACGTGTAACTGCTTCTGAGCTTAGGGCAACGGGACTATGAAGCGGCGCTATAGAGTTATGAGCGACGGGACCGTTTACCGGGTGTTTCCGGGTGGCGTTCTAGGGAGCTTTGCGTTTCCTGATATGGCGTCTGTGTTTCGCGTTCTGGACGCTATCAATAATGATAAGTGGTGGCTCCATGCTTAACGAGCGTCAACTAAAAATCATATACATACCCTGTAGACGTTGTGTAGAAGAGTTGGGCTATCCTGACGATGCGCCTAAGTTTGCCAGCGATAGAGGCCTGGCGCGGCATCTACGCGAGGTACATAATGCGGTTAGTAATGATAGGGAGAGGTTTACGTTATGACAGAAGATGAAAAGCTAGACCGTGAAAATGCGCGCATTGCCGCTAGTGATGCTCTACAGGAAGCCTTTGAGGGGCGCACTAACTGGAACGCTGCCAATAGTGCCCATGAGGCCTTTGCAGTTATGGATGAAGAACGCGATGAGCTTTGGGATCACGTTAAAACTAAGCAAGGGAAACGTGATTTAGTCGCCATGCGTAAGGAGGCTATCCAAGTTGCCGCTATGGCTATTCGCTTTGCGGCTGAGTGTTGTGATGAACGACGGGGGAGGCGATGACCCCTATTTACAGCGTCAATGTAGGTAACACTACATATGAGATTTATCAGAGTGAGGGGTCATCCCGTTATAACGTGCGTAGCGTGGGCAAGAACAAACGCGCTAAGTTCATTAGGGGTTATCCCACATATGAAGCGGCCAGGAGCTTTGTGGATAGCAAGGCGAGTGGGCCTAAGAGGAAGCTAGTATAATGTGGTGCCTAGGTGGTTGGCGTCGTCGCGTAATCGGGTGTCCCGCTATCGTTATTAGCTGGCGCAAGTTTCGTATTAAGTTTAATGATACGTTCGCTATGGATTTGGCGTATACTCGTTATTGTCTGAATATGGGTATTAGTCCTGATAGGTGTCTGTGATGCAAAATGTAGTTGCTCAAGCTTCCTCATGGAAAGAGGCACTGTTTATCACTAGCAGCCTTCTAGCGTTTGGCGTTAGCTTTGTGCCTGAGGGGTGGCATGTGTTTAGCGAGCAGGACAAGCCTAGGCATCTGGATATGTGGAAGCCTTGCTACCTGATTACGGTTGATACACCTGTTAATGAGGTAGCCTATCCTAATGCGCGGATGCTATGAGGGTTGGCATTTTCTGCGAATGTAGTGGAAAGGGCAGAGAGGCCTTTAGAGCCCTCGGACATGACGCCTGGTCTATTGATCTAAAGCCTAGCGAGGATAACAGCCCTTTTCATATACAGGGCGACGCGTTAGACCATATAGGGGAACCTTGGGATTTAATCTTGGCTCACCCTGTATGTAAGTATTTGGCTAACAGTGGCGCAAAGCATCTGTATAAATATGGGATTAAAGAATGTGGAGAGGAACCCGAGCGGTGGGAGAATATGCACGCCGCTGTAGACTTCTTCCGTGTCTTTCAAAACGCCACACATATCCCTAAGCGGTGCATTGAAAACCCTATTATACATGGTCCAGCGAAAGAGTTTCTAGGGAAGCAAACCCAGGTTATTCAACCTTGGATGTTTGGACACTTAGAGCAGAAAGCTACGTGTTTGTGGCTGTATGGGTTAGAGCCTCTAATACCAACGGATAACGTATATGATGAAATGATGCTCCTGCCCTATAAGGAGCGCGCTAAGGTTCACTACGCCTCGCCTGGTCCTGATAGGGAAACGAACGCTCCCGATCCTTTGACGGCATCGTCCAAGCAATGGCGAAACAATGGGGCTAAGTGGAAAATAATAGTTGACACCTAGGGGGCGTGTGGTAGTTTGGATTTACCAACTAGGGAGAGACGGAAATGTATACGATTAACGAGTTTGCCGCTGCTACTCTTATTCGCAAACCTGCTGAGGTTGGTACGGTTCGCATCTTTGAGGATTGTGACGACCGGGGACATTGGTTTGGTTTGGAACAATATGACGGTAAGCGTTGGACTTGTATTAACCCCGCTCACCCTACGTTCTTTACGCATGACGCGGCTCATGCTTACGTTCGTATGAAGTTCAACTAATGACCGACTAGGCGGAACCTAGAAACCTGCATGAAAGATTAAGATAATGGTTGACGCTGTACGCCAAGGAAAGCAAATCGGGACTATGCGAGTTACTAAAGTTGAGCACGTTCCACTTGTCCAAGACGATAGGGGACATACTACAGTTGGCGGTAACATTGATGAATACCTAGCCAACGCTGCAAGTCGTGGCGACTATGTAACCAAGATTACTCTTGACTTGCGGCAACCGCGAGACTAGGGTTTCTGTATTGATCGGCCCTCCACTCTGCACCTTGGGAAGTGAACCGTAGACATACGGGTTTCCCCTCAAGTCAGAGACATAGGGAGGTCAGTAAGCGAACGGGGCGGGAAGGAAATGACTACCGAGCGACATAAACTGTAGCCCGGTAGAAAGCGACTGGTAACACCGCTTCCATTCCCGCCCCTAGTAGCTCTTACGTACTACCTTGCGCCTGGTCTAGCGCGTACATGTTGTACCCAGGGTACATTCCGTACTAATAGTATCGTTCATCTTACGAACACAATGTTGCCTTATTCTGC
>Ga0181339_1000144_pt1 | contig 17659 bp, 28 predicted proteins | sample Sp13VDMM110DD_FD_130101 | JGI IMG/M metagenome (GOLD analysis project Ga0181339, IMG submission 130101) | Freshwater viral communities from Lake Michigan, USA - Sp13.VD.MM110.D.D | ecosystem: Environmental > Aquatic > Freshwater > Lake | place: USA: Michigan | collected 2013-04-23 | reverse complement strand
CATCGCACGCATGCGGCGAATGCAGTTGTGCCAGTCGGCCAGGATCCGCTGGTACGTCTCCTCGTCCTCTGCCTCCTTGTCCGCCTGCGGCGAGGGACCGAGGACGTCTTGTACGACGGTGGCGGCGAGCGCAGCGAGGCTCTTCATGCTGCGGGAGCTAGCTTCGCTCATCTCGGGGACGATGTCCCACGGCTTCTTCCTGATGGCCGACATCAGTTCGCCTCGTAGCTCCCGTCGAGCGCCGTGCAGGCAGTCACCTGCTCGTCGGCCGTGCGGGTGTCGCCGTACCAGGAGACGAGCAGCCAGGCGCCGTCGATGGCAGCGGTGCAGCGCCCGACCTGGCCGATGGGGCACGGCCCTGCCAGGAGGAAGGTGTCGACGCAGAAGCCGAGCGCCGTGTCCTCGGAGAAGCCGGGGCCGAACTCGATGCACTCCGTGAGAGCCGCGTCGGTGAAGCACGAGCGCGTCTCCTCGGGAGGCGGGCTGCCGGCGCAGCCAGCGAGGAGCATCGTCGCGAGGAGGAAGGTGCGAGCCATGATTCGATCGTCCTTTCGACCGGAGCACCTTGCTCCTGTCAGACAAGCGACTATAGTGAGTCGGTCGAAAGAAGCAAACGGTTTTCGCGATGCCCAGCAAGAACAAGGACGCGCATCTCTTCAAGGTGGGGGACCCTGCCATCGTGCGGGACGTACCCCGCGCGAAGATCGTGAACACGGGGGCCGTCACGAAGGTGACGTCGGAGCACGTCGTCTTCGAGGGCCCATCGAATGAGGCCGGACGCTCGGGGTCCTGGTTGTTCAAGCGCAAGGGCACCCGCTGGGTGCAGGCGAAGGCAGATCACTTCGAGCTGGAGCCCGTCCGATGACGACCACGAAGGAGCGGAAGATGAAGGTCTATCGGGTGCGCGTCGAGTACACCGCGCGGGGGTACGTGGAGGTCGAGGCGGCGAGCGAGGACGAGGCGCGTGACCTGGCGCAGAGCGAGATCTCTCCGACGGCGCCGTTCGAGCTGGCCGACTGGTCGATCGAGTCCGTTCGGGAAGTCGAGTCGTCGTGACCGACGAGCGCAACGAGGCGGCTCGCAGGCTGGGCTTCCCGGTGTGTGAGGTGTGCTCCGAGCCCAACTGCGAGCCACGGCACGGGCACAAGGGCTTGAGGCACGGCGCGCGTCTCTGTGACCAGTGCTACGTCGACTGGCTCAGGCATGAGGTGCGGCGCGAGGTGCGCGAGGAAGATAGCAAGCGGCAGCTCAGTCTGGCGACGGTGCCGAAGCAAGCGTACTTGCCGCCGGAGTGGGCGTGATGAGCATCGTTGCTGTGACCGAGCAGGGGCGTGAGATGTACGAGCGTCGGGTCGCCACGCTGAGGCGGCTCGGGGCCAAGATCGTCGAGATCACCTGTCGTGGCTGCGGTGGCACGTTCGTCGACCCGGTGCCGCTTGGCGGTCGCACGTGGCGCCTTGTGGTGGTCACGAACGATGGCGGCGATCGCATGTCCTCCCGACCCTTCTGCTCGGAGCAGTGCGCGAAGGATGCGTTCGACAAGCATCCGGGCAGTGGATGGATCGAAGGCTACGAGCCTCCTGAGCCGAGCCGGCCGAGGAACCGATGAGCACTGCCTACCTCAATCCTGCCTACCAGTGCGTGATGCTCGCCGGGGTGTGGCACTTGACGCAGGAGCAGGCCACGCCGCCGCCGATCTTGCGGATGGGCGCCTACACCTCCTGCGCGAAGTGGGCTGAGTTCAAGCTCGGCTACGAGAAGCGGAGGCCGACCTGTCCCGAGTGCCTGAAGCACGTGACGGTCTGGGAGACGGCTCAGCGGCGGGGGCCCGCGTTCGACTGGATCGATCAGATCGGCGAGCCGCCGCCGGAGGACGAGGATGAGTAGCCGCAAGGAGGCTCTGTGTCGACTGAAGGACCCGCGTCCACCGTTGCACTGGGGAGAGTTCCCCGATGTCGCTGCGCTCGACCGTCTTCGGACAAGCGTTCGCGTGCAGAACGGAGACACGGCAGCGACGCCTGCCGGCATGCACGTCTTCGTTGCTTCAGAGTGGTCCGCACCTCTAGGCGTGAAAGCACCACCGAAGATGAGCGGTGACGACCTTGCTCGATTCGCACGCGCCTACGCGGAGTACGCTGCCAACGCTGCCAAGAACGGATCTGAGCCGTGAGTCGCCGCGGGGAAGCTCTGCGGCGGCTGAAGGAACCTCCTCCTTTCATGAGGCACTGGGGAGAGTTCGGAGCACCCGAGAACCTCCCGTGCCGCGATGTGGAGGTGGGGGACATCGCGGTAGTCGCCGGCTGCGTCCACGTCTTCACAGGCGTTCTCACTGGCAACGGCTGGCAAGAACTGAAGAGCATTGGTGCTACGTCCGAAGAGGGAGCTGAACCGTGAGCCGCAAGCCATATCGACCCTACGTTGCAGGATCTTCTACCAGCCAGGCCGCCGCCGCGTCGCAGGTGGGCAAGGCGGCCGTAGACGAGGCTCGTGTCCTCGACCTCATCCGGACCTGTGGCAACTTCGGCGCGACCGACGACGAGGTGGAGCAGGCACTTCATCTGCTGCACCAGACAGCGAGTGCGAGGCGTCGTGGGCTGGTGCTCAAGGACCTCGTCGTCGACTCGGGGCGCACCAGGCTGACGAGGACGAGCCGTCATGCGACCGTGTGGATCGCCTCGACGACGACGCAGAGCCCGCCTCCGCCGGTCACCCTGGTCACCCTCGAAGAGGCGAAGGCAGCTGCGTGCCGGCACGGGGAAGAGCGCTCCTCGTGCATCCTCTGTCGGGCTCGTCGATGACCGAGATGCGCCACACTGACGGGACTCTCACCAGCGAAGCGGTGGAGATCTTGAACAGAGCGGCGAGAGACCGGCCCTTCGAGGTGTACCCGCTCTCACGGCTCGCTGCCGACATGGGCCGCGCCAAGCTGCTCGTCGTCGTTCCAGGCCTGAAGCTGCCATCCGAGGTGGGCGGTCCGGTGACGGCTCGAACCTGGAGCATCTACGTTGCCGACGATGGATGGTCTTATGTGACCGACCCGGAAGCACTCGCGCGCCATCGACGCGAGGTGGCACTGAAGAGGCTCCAGAGTTCGGTGCCCACGGCGACCGGCGATAGCCGACTCGGTCCGATCTTCCATCGCTAGCGACGAACGCTCGGCAGGTCTTCGGCGTCGTTGGGGTCCACGCGGCGCCAAGACAGGACCTTCGAGGGGTCGAAGAGGACGACCCAGTCCTCACCCGACTGCTTCACATGCGAGGCTCCGATGCCCAGGCTCGCGAGGAACTCGGCGAGTGCAGGACCGTGCTCCCCCGTGATGGCGTTGTAGTTGACCATCAGGTTGACGAGAGTGGCCACGCGACCGCGGCCCGGAGGCAGTCCGCGGTTGGCTCGGGTGAGGATGTCGTCGATGATCTCGATCTTCTTGCGCATGGCGCGCCGACCGGAGACCCACTCCACGAGGCCTTCGATGGGAGCCGTGGCGTCCTCCAACCATGTGAACGACGGGTCAATCTCCACGCGCAGGACGGCTCCGCGCCCCTTGGCGTACTTCCTCGCCGTCTGGAGCCGCGTCGTGAAGTAGAGCCCCGGCCCGTGCTCGGAGCGACCCTTGCGGGACGCCTTGATGTACGGACGACCCTCCCAGACAGAGGCACCGGTGTAAACGACGATGGGTGCGGTCATGAGACAGGCTCCTCGTCCAGCTCCCACGGCATCGGATACGCGCTCCAGTCGATCTCATAGCCATCCACGATGCGCGCCACCCACCAGAGCCAGCACAGGAGCTGGTTTCGGAAGCGTAGAACTGCCTCTAACTGTTCACGCGGCGTGACCCCGTCCAGCTCTTCGCTGAAGTCGTGGAAGGCGCGTCTCGCGCTCGACAGCGTGAGTGCCATCGTAAGCGTCTGCTGGTACTCAGCTTCTTTGCTGGGACGATCTGTCAGTCGCTCGGCAAAGTGGTCCAGACGGCTTCGGGTGTCCTGGTCCAACGTTGACGGGTCACTGAGCCACATGAAGCTGACCAGCGGCTGAATGCCGTGCTCTTCCGCCAAGTAGGCAGCGCCAGCTTGCGAATCCGCGGCGTGCATCGACAGCCCGGTCCTTACCCACTGCGTGGTTGCGTCGTATGAGGAAAAGCTGCGCACGCTGGTGTTCAGGTCGTCAATGAAGCCCACCCCAGGCCATTTCGTGGCCAGGCAGGCGGGGATCTTGCCCACCATCGCCTCTGCTTCCGCCGTCTCCTCGTCGGACGGACCGGCCCCGGTCACGAGCGCGTTGAGCATGTCCCTCTTGATCTTTGGCCAAGGGTCGCCCGCCTCGCGGATCATGTCGTCGACCGACAGGGGCTCTTTCCCTCCGCGGATCATCATCAGTCCAGCGGCTGGTCCCAGGAGTCGATGACCATGCTGTCGAGGATGGTGTCGAAGTTCGGGATCTCCCTCTTCAGCCGCAGGTAGCGTGCGTGGTCGGCCGCGTGGCCCGGGTACAGCTCGCCCACTTCCAGGCCGTCGTCTGCCGAGGAGCGGTTGGGCTTCATCAGCTTGCCGCGCTTCTCGCGGAGCTTGCGCGCGTACACCTCGATGTCCTCTTCGAGCTTCTGCGCTTCGGCCATACCCTCCTCGAACGTCATGCCCTCGGTCTGCATCTTGAGCTTGGCCAGGTCTGCCTTCTGCTGCTCCATGACCTTGCGGGCCTCGACCAGCTCGGAGAGGGTCTGGCCAGCGTCGATGCCCTCGGCCTCGTCCTCGTCGAAGAGGTCGGCGATCGACTCGATGACACGGAGCTTGGACGGGTCGATCTTCTTGCCGTCCTTGCCGACCATGTTGCCGAACACCCGGTAGAAGGCCTTGTCAAAGTCGAGGTCCTCCCCGTCGATGACCGCGGCCGCGGTGTTGGACTTGTCCATGAGCAACATGCCGATCTTCTGGTCGATGGTGCCCACGCCGTCGAGGTAGGTGATCTGCACCGCGTTCGTCTGGCTGATGCGGTGGATGCGGTCCTCCGCCTGGAGTTGGTCGGCAGGGCGCCACATGCGCTCCAGGAAGATCATGTCCTGCGACCGCGTCAGCGTGAGCCCCGTGGCGAGAGGGATCGAGAAGAGCAGGACGTCGAGGTCGCCCACCTTCTGGAACCGCTCGCACACCTTCACGCGCTTGGCGAGGCCTGTCGAGCCGATGCAGCTGTCCCACCTGATCTTGCGGCTGACCATCGGCATCCTGCCGGCCGCGACGTCAGCGTCGAACTGGGCGTTGATCGCATCGAGCCCCTCGCCGAGAGACGCGAAGGCGTCGGCATGAACGCCCATGACGATCAGAGGGCGGAAGCCGGTGCTCTCCAGGTGACCGGAGATCAGCTCCAGCGCCGCCTCGACCTTGCCGTTCGCCGAGGCGCGCCGCATGGCCGTCAGGCGCGTCAGGGCTTCAGCCTTCGACGCCTTCATGACGCGCTCGGGGCCACCCTCCGCGTAGACCCACGTGAGGAAGTCGTTGCGCAGGTGCGCGTAGATGCGCTTCCACTTCCCGGTGAGCGGCACCGGAATCGAGTTGCGGGACTTCGGCGGCAACTCGCTGAGCACCATCTCCTTGGTGTGGCGGATCATGTACCGCGTCTTGATCCTCTTGTGCAGTTCGTCCGAGTTCGTGCGCCCGTTGGCGTTCCACACGGTGCCTCGTGCGGTGGACTCCTCGAAGGCGCCGCAATACTTCTTCTGGAAGAGCGTCTGGCTGTTCCACTCCTCGCTGCTGCACATATGCAGAAGAGGGAACAGCTCCTTCGTCCTGTTCAGGATCGGCGTGCCGGTCGCGAGGATGAGCTTCGGGATGTTGCGGTGCAGCTCGTAGAAGGCGCGGGCTCGCGCGGGAGACTGCTCGGTGGGCCCGTGGGCCCGTAGCCGGTTGTCCCACCTCACGCCCAGGTTCTTGAGGTACTGCGCCTCGTCGGCGATGAGCGTCTTGGCGCCCAGCTCGACGAGCCAACTCAGGTGCTTGGCGATGATGTCGTAGTTCAGGATGAACACCGACGCACGCTTCCGCTCTGCCACGCTCGGAGCTTCGCCACCGGAGATGGTCAGGACCGCGGTAGTCAGATCTGGTCGCCACCTGGCGATCTCGTTGAGCCAGTTGTGCTTGAGCGTGGCCGGGCAGACGACGATCGCTGGAGGGTCGATGCAGACGATGGCGCTCAGCGTCTTGCCCAGCCCCTGCTCGTCGGCGAGGATGACGCGGCGGTTCTTCTCGATGAAGGCCACGCTCTCGATCTGGTAGTTCTTCATCGCCGTGGGGATAACGCGATCGATGACGAGGTCTTCGACCTTGGTGCCACCGATCTCCGCGCCGGCAGCGCGCCGTTCGGCGTTGATGCGCGCGGCGACCGGCTTGCCGTTCTCGGTCTCGACGACGTCGAACGAGAAGAAGGTATACTTGCCGCCCTTCACGTCGCCGACGCCGATCTTGTTCTTGCGCGGGTCGATGAACTGCACGGTGGACTCGCCGCCGCCCGGCAGCTTGATGCGGTCGCCGAGGCGGATGCCTTCGATCTCGGGCGGGATGTCCGGCGTCTCGTTCGTCGCCTTCGGTTTGCCGGTGGGCGGCTTGCCGAAGTCGTCGTCCTTGGGGAGCGGCATCGCCGGCAGCGCGAAGAGCTTGCCGTTCACACCGAGCGTGAGCTGGTCGCCGAAGACGCCCTGGAGCATGTTCGCGACCCGGCGCAGCTCGGAGCTGTGGAAGGTCCTCCACCAGAACCCCTTGTCCTGCTGCGGCGCCGTGAAGAAGATCTGCTTGTTCTCGCGCGCCAGCACGTTCCACTTCTCGTCGTAGGGCGTGTGGACCTGCAAGGTGCCCTTGCCGGCGTCACGGAACCGGATGACGTCCGATGGCCCACCGAGACGAGACCGGAGCAGCTTGGAAGCCACGTCCTTGTAGCCGAGCACCTGGGCCAGGTTGTAGACCGCCGCGACGACCAGCTTGCCCTCGTCCACCCGGGTCGCGACCGTGTCGATGGCGCTGTCGCCGTACTCGACCGCGAGCGCCACGTGCAGAAGGCCAGCGACCAGCGCGTCGAAGGCGGGCTTGGACTGCGTCAGGTCCCCCTGCTCCTCCAAGTCGGCTCGCAGAGCCTCGGGAGCCTCAGCGAGGACCGCGCGCAGCTCGTCCCGATTGACCTTGATGCCGGCCAGAGGCTTCTGCATGGCCTTCCAGCAGCTCGGGCAGATGCCGTTGTCGTCCGGCCCGATCTGCTTGTCGTCGAAGGCGCACCTCGACGGATGGTCATGATCTGCGTAGCTCACGGCCCGATTCTACACGCCGGGCGCCTTGCAGCCCACCCGACGCGTTCGACCTTGACCCAGTGTCTGACAGTCGGTACTTTCGACTGGTGACGATCATCGATCCTACCCCCGTCGGCTTCTGGAAGACCGAGGGGCAGGCCACGGTACTTCCCTTCGAGAGCGTTGGCTTGCTCGGACGCCTCGCTGCGATCGTCATCAACAACGCTCTGGAGGCGCACCTGCCCAGCGTCCGCGACTGCGTCGACCCGAAGTGGGATCCGAAGGAGCGCGCCCGCGTGCTCGCCTACATCAGCGACCAGCGCTTCCGCTCGACCGGCTACATGGGCTACTCGACCTGTCGCATCTGCGGCAAGGACAACGGGACCGCCGACTTCTCCGACGGTCGGTACGTGTGGCCCGAGGGCTTCGATCACTACATCCGCGAGCATGCGGTGCGCCCGCCGCGCGCGTTCGTGCGGCACGTGCTCTGGATGGTCTCGCGATGACCCTTGCCATCAACGAGAAGTGGGACTCACCGCGCTACGTCCACGACGGTCAACGGGTGGTCGCGCCTCACGTTCACGATGGCAAGGTGGTGGGCATCTGGTGCGTCGTGGCCGTCGCGGCGGGGGACCATGCTCGCGTCATCAACGAGAAGTTGGGCATCGACAGGTGGTTCCGAGTCGACTGCCTGCGCATCGAGACGCCGCGCGGACCGCGTGCGCTGAGGCGGCTGACGGATCCCGAGGGCGCATGACCAGCTACAAGATGGCGAAGATGAACGGGCTGGCACATACGGTCCGCGCGGCCGAGCTGAACCGCCAGGCGGTGTGCAGGCGCTGCGGGGTCGCGATGTCCGACATCGAGCCCGACTACGGCTACGGGAGCTTCATGCACCCCGCGCGCATCTGTCGTAACAGCGGGAAGTTCTTCTCGCTCAGCCCGGAGAACGCGAAAGAGATCGCCCCGTTCGAGCGCAAGCGCGTGCGCCGGGCGGCCAAGCGCGCAGGAGTGAGCGTCTGATGATGCACCGGTACAAGCGAGAGGACATGCTCGCGAACCTCCTCGACGCCACCAGGACACACACTGGGGTTCGCCGGGTCGTGATGTGGGTCTGCGACTGCGGCTGCGACGTCGCACAGTGGTACCAGCGGACCGACCAGGGGATGGCCTTCACGCAGCAGGCGTGGCCTCCGGGCGAGTCGCCGAAGGTCATCGTGCTGGAGAGCCGCGAAGACGTCGAAGCGCTCGTCGGTGGCACGGTCGCGATGATGAGGAGCCGTGGAACCGGAGGCGTCAACAGTGACGTCGTCGAGGGCCGCATCAAGAGCTTCGAGAAGGCCGTGTGGTCGGCCTGGGCGGACTCCTGATGCCGGTCTACGAGTACGAGTGCGAGAAGTGCAAGAGGACGTTCGAGGTCGAGCGGAAGATCTCCGAGGCGCCGCTCGCCGCCTGCCCGCTCCCCGACGCACGAACGCGAGTCGAGCGCTACGACGCGTTCGGTGACGCCGGTGGCGCGCTCTCGTGGAACGGGCGGTCGTTCTCCGAGCATCCAGACCGCTGCGTGTGCCAGGGAAGCGATCCCACACCGCACCGTCACTACGACGATGCCGCCATCCCGCGGGGCTTCGGAGGTTGCGCGCGGTGCGGATGCGTCGAGTACACGCCCGCGTTCACGCCGGCTTGCGGCGGCTCCGTGCGCCGGCTGATCTCCGGCTCGACCAGCTTCGTCCTGAAGGGCTCCGGCTGGTTCAAGGACGGGTACTGACCGTCAGTCCTCCATGAACCTGTCGAAGTCGGCCGGGTCGGCACTCTCGTGTTCGACGTTGATGTCGTCGACCTCGAAGGAGACGTCTGGCAGCTTCTTCCACTCGTAACCGCCACCACGCTCGTACACTCCCGGTGGGATGTCGATCGACCAGACGCCTGCGTCCTTGCCGCTGTCGATCCGGACCACGGCCCACACGTGATTCTCGCCGACCTGAGCGTTGACCGTCGCCGCGTCCATGCCACGACTGTTCAGCTCGTCGGCGATCTCTTCTGCGATGAGATGGCAGATGCCGCCGACGCCCAACTCGTCATCGACGCCCTCCTCGTCCTGATCCCACTCGTCGTACGTCTTCTGCGCCAGCTCGACGAGCTTCGGGAGAGCCTCGGAAATCTGCGGCGGAATCCGCGACATCAGCGCAGCTCCATCGGCGGCGCGAGCTTCTTGATGGCGTCGGCGACGAGAAGCGACCACTGGTACAGCACGTAGTCCGACGCGTCTTCCGAGACCCCGAGCGGGTCGTCGAGGGTCACGATCTTCCCCCGGTACCCGACACCCTTCGCGAACATCTCCATCTGCCTGCGCTGGTGCTCGGGGCCGATGAAGAGCGGGAACTCGTCCAGCGAGATGACCCTGCGCCCCTTGGCCTCGCCGTAGGCGTACTTGTCGACCGTGCCGGACACCCGCTCGTTCACCACCGCGAACTCCGCATCGGTCATCGAGCGGCTGAAGATGTTCCCGCGCCGCTTCGCCACCGCGATGAGCTGGGCCACCGTCTTGATCGGGCGGCTTCCCTGCGACGGTCCACCGAACAGCTCTGCCGGTGGCCCGAGCGTCCAGAGGTTGTGCCCGTAGGTGTAGTCCTCGTGCCCGTGCATCTCGCCGAAGATGCGCTGGGCCACGCCGGTCATCAGCTCGCGGGTCTTGATCGTCCAGGCGTCGTGCTCATACACCCATGCGGCAGGATCGACCCCGCGCTTCTTGTACGGCTTGAGCCCGTCGAGCACGAGCCCCATGTGCCCGACGAGCGTGAGCGGCCCGAAGTTCGACGCGGGCATCGGACCGTAGGAGAGCGACGGGAAGAGCAGGCCGCCGCACGCACGCACGCCTTCGATGGCCTGCGGCAGCTCCTTGTACCGATACGACGCAGGCAGATGCGACGTGGGCAGGTCTGCCGGAAGCGACATCGAGTGCGCGACGATGATGTCGACGCTCTTGGCGCGGGCCCAGAGCGGCCACTCCTGCGTCTGCGGCTCGGCAGGGAAGACCATGCACGGGTTCACACCGAGGACCATCTCGTGCGTCGAGTCGTCCTCGACCTCGATGAGCCAGCCGGGCCGCTCGGGCGAGATGAGCGCCTTCTTCTTCGCTGACCAGTAGGAGAAGGGCTGGGAGTCGTCCTCGGGCCAGGGGTAGCCCGGGTTCAAGATCCAAGCACCGTACGCCTCGGTGAACGGCATCTCGTCCCTGGAGAACTCGCCGATGGCCTGGCCCGTGAGGCGGTCCATGAAGTCCGCCAGGACGATCTGATCACGACCCAGGTCCTCCGACATGCGCTTGGCGCGCAGATGCTGGCGCGCAGCTCGCGCGATCGGTCCGGTATGCGCCCCGGAGTTGATCTGCTCGTCGGTCTCGTCGCCGGTGACCGTGTAGCCGAAGGTCGTCGCGAGCTTGACGGCATCGCCCACGAAGGCGAAGTGGAAGGAGCTGTACCTCGGCGTCGACTGACCCTCCCAGGCCACAACGTCCGTGACCGTGCCCCGCACGAACGCGTCCTTGCCGAACGCGAGGAGAGCCTCGGTCCACGAGCGCACGAACGCGAGCTGGTCGGGGGTCCAGGTCACTTCAGGATCTTGCCCGCGACGACGACGCGGTAAGGCCTGTAGTCGGTGTATCCGGCACGCTTCCACACGACAGCGGGCCGGTCCCACCTCCCGTTGGTCTTGGCGATCCGCATCGCCTCGGACACGCTCCCCGCGTCGTAGCTCTTGCTGCCCTTCGCGTCTTGCGTGTCGACCACGTACCGTGGCTCCGGCCGTACCGCCCTGCTCGTCCGCCTTGATCGAACCGTTGCCATCTCAGTACCCTCCGAGCCGCAGGACCTGGGGCGCCTTCTTGTTCCACCACCAGAACTGCGCCACGACGAGCCCCACGAGCCCGAACGTCGCCCACTTCCACCGCGGTGAGACGTCCGCGGCCTGCCCGAGGCCGCTCACCGGCGCCCGGAAGGGCCTCCGCGACCTCGGTGCCTCGGGAGCCTCCGGGTAGCGCGCCGACGGCCGGTAGACCGTCTGAGCCGGCTCCGCGGCAGCTGGGCGCGACGTGTAGGTCGTGGAAGCGCCCTGGTAGCTCTGGGCGGCCTCCGGAGCCATCCGACGCCCTGAGACCGCGGGCGGCGAGGGGGGCGTGTAGGAGACCCGTCCCAGGGCCTGCCTGGGGCGACCTCGGCCCCGAGGACGCGAGATGCGCATCGGGGCGTGCCGGAAGCCGGGCGCTGGGGGCAGGGTGACGCTGCTGAAGGCCAGCTCGCGGACGGGCCGCACCAGCACCTCTCGGATGATCAGCGGCTGCGTGGCAGCACCCTCACAGAGGCCCCGACGGGTGACCTCGTCGCGATCGATGCAGGCGTAGGACATGGCTCGAATGGTCGCCCACGAAGGGGTCCGACGCAACCTCAGCAGCCTGCTCTCACGGCGCCCGCCTTCTGATGTCGAAGCGTCCGCCGAGCATCGCTTCGTCCTGGGCCGGTGTCAGGTCCACACCCTCCCAGTTCGCCGTCCGCGCGCTCGTGACCTTGGTGAACACGGCGCCGTCGGCCTTGGCGTTCCGGAAGTTCGCCTTGTCCAGATCTGCATTCACGAAACCGGCGCCGCCGACGTTCGCGTTCTCGAAGTTCGCGCCCGAGAGGTTCGCGCCAGCAAAGTTGGTGAAGATGCAGGCTGCGCCGTCAAACTGGGCGCCGACAAGAGTCGCGGAACTGAAGTCGGCTTCCGAGAGACGCGCCTTGCTGAAGCGCACCTTGCCGAGGCTGACGTGTCGGAAGGTGGCCCCGGTCAGGTTGCAGTCGGTGAAGTCGGCTCCGCCCAGGAAGCCGTCGCCGAGGCTGTTGACGCGAATGATCTCGTGGACGTTGATGTCGTTGAGCTGCCGCCCGGCGAAGCGGCCCTCTTTCGCAGCGCCTCCAGCGATGCACCAGCCGAGACCTTCCTTGTCGAAGACCTTGTCGATGAACTCGCGCGCCCTCGCGCGGTAGGCCTCGATCGGCATGTCGTTCTGCTTGCCGAGGATCTGCTCGAAGTGCCACCGCAGGTGCGACGGCGAAGCGATGAACTCCTCCGGCGTCATGTCGTCTACTGCTCCGTGGGCGATCCCGCGCACTGCATCACGCGTTGCCATCCCTGACGCGTACGCACGCAGCTCCATCGAGACATGCGGGCTGCCGCTCTTGTCGCGGATGGAGTAGATGCGCACCAAGCCGCTCGCGACGTCTTCGTCGTAGCCACCGACGCAGTTCTGCATCTGGTCTCCCTCCTGGAGAAGAGCTGTCGGCGTACGCAGCTCCTGCACGGTCCAGTCGTCGGCGAAGGTGTAGACGACGGTGCCCTGCTCGACGAGCGACTCCTTGAACTCGTAGGTAGAGATCGCTTCGAGTGCCTGAGCGAGATCGACCTTGCCGATGTCCGTACGTGTCTCCTTCGCCCACTGAGCGATCGCCGGAGCCTTGTCGTAGAGCGCGCGAGCCGCGTTGCAGTAGTCGCCGTTGGCGCGGCTCCATTCCTTCGGCTGGCGAGCGACGTCGATGTTGTAGATGTACTTGGCGAGCTTCACCAACTCGCGAGCGATCCACGGGATGAGGAAATCTCGCGGCGCCTGGTCCGGCAGCTTGACGACCTGCAACACCAGGCCCGCGAGTGCCCACTGCTCGCTGTCCCAGAGAATCTCTCCGTGAGCGTTGTACTCGTACGGCTGCCCGACACGTGCAAGCATCTGCACCGCCGCCTTCGCGCGAGCGATGGTGCTGGCGTAGTGACCGGGGACTTTTTCCGTCACGTTCGCCCAGTCGAGCTGCTTCTGAATCCGCTCGATCTCCATCTCGCCCGCGCTGTAGCGGACTTGCAGCGAGCCATCAGAGTGCATGATGAGCGGAGCGATTGGCGCTGAGACGTTGTGCGCTCCGAGAAGAGACGTCGTCACCCAGAACGTGTCGAGCACCGGGCCGTTGAGCGACTCGCTCTTGTAGGACTTGCCCCAGTAGAGGCGGAGGACGTGTTCAAAGCGCCCCGCTGGACTGTTCGGAATAAGGTTCACGGCGCCTTCCGCCATCCGAAGTGAGAGGCGCGCTCTTCGCGCAACACGGCGCGGAGATTGGACTGGCTGAGCCCGTTGTCTCTCGCAAACCGTGCCAGGTTGAAGATCTCGCGGATCGTGCCATCCGGCGACACGACAGACGCGTGTTGCTTCGCGTTGTGCAGCGACCCCGATGTTTTCATCTTCGCACGCGTCGCATCCGTGATCGGTCTGCGAGTCTTCCTCGTAGCTTTGTCCCACCGACGTCCAGGCTTACCTCGCTGAGCCTCGCTGAGCTTGCGCCGGTGATCGTCGGACATGACGCGACCCCTCGTCGGAGCACTGGCGTCTCGCGCCTGGTTGTAGCAACGGGCTCCGTTGTCCCAGAAGACGTCCAGGAGCGTTTGCTCGATCGTCCTGAGATCTTCCGGCGGAACGTATGCAAGCACCTCGAACGCGAACATGGCCGCGCCGTCCTTATTGTAGGCCGACTGCAAGTGTCGGTTGCGATGAGCGCCTCGTTGCAGGTCGTAAAAGTGACGATATCGCCTAGCCTTGAGACGCGTCGTTGTTCCCAGGTAGAGCTTGCCGTCTGCCAGGTTGCGGATCCGGTAGACGCCGGAGCGATCGCCTTTCCACTGCTCGCTCATCGGCGTCCTCAGACCCACTCGTAGCCGAGCTGCCCCATGATGCTCGACGCCAGGTCTCCGGGGCCCTCACCGTTGTCGTCCGGGTCTTCCATCTCGCTGATGGTCAGGAGCGCGAGGATGAACTTGTGGAGCGAGACGAGGTCGAGGAACCGGAGCCCGAACTTCCCGTGCCGACCCTCGAACTGGTCGAACTTGACCCGCGTGCCCGTCGCGAGGAGCGTCTTGAGCGCGGTCTTGGCAGACTCCTTGTCCCGGCCGACCAGCTCCATGTGGTAGACGTCGCCACCGTCCGGTCCGACGACCGGGTCGCCATCGTCGTCGACCATGGCATCGACGTGCGCCTTGAACTCGGGGAACTCGGGGAGGGTGCCCCAGGTGACGCTCTTCATCTTCATGGGGTTCCTCGTGGTGAGGTTGCGCTTCGAGCTGCGCCTGCGCCGGTTCTTCTTGGGAGGAACCAAGCGCAGCCCCTGTCCTCGGGGGATCGGCTCCTGGTCGTCATCGAGGCCCATCTCGCGCAGTTCTTCGTCGGCGATCTCCAGGGTCCTGGCTTCGCCTTCCGTGACCTTCCGCGGGCGGTTCAGGAGGCCGGGGTCGACCATGGAGATCGGCTCGTCGTCGTCGAAGTCTCGCATCTTCTTCGCGGAGACTTTGGCGTTGAGCTGCTTGGCATCGGCCCATGCGCGCCACTCCGTCTTCGCCTTCATCGCGGCGGATGCGGTCGAGTAGCTGGCCCACGCCTCCACGCTGACGGGCTCTTCGTTGTCGTAGCGCTGCTCGACGCCCCAGTCCTCTGGACCGCTCTTCTCGATGAGCGCCACGAGCTGCTCCGTCTCGGACTCGGTGAGCGGGCTCTCCGCGTCCTTGTTGCTCCCCGGGAACGTCGCGCTGACCATGTGCATGCCGCGATCTTACACTGCTCCACGGGGAGCGGCGACCCTCAGCCGGTGCGCCTGCTCGTGCGCCTTCGGCTCGTGCGTCTGTTCTTCAGAACACCGGTGGGCGGCGGGAACCACTTCTCTCGATGGTAGCGGTCGTACACCGCGCGCAAGACGCGGTTCAGGCTGCGCGCGTCCCACTTCTGTTCCATGTAGCGGAACGTCGAGCTGACCTTGCGGAGTGCGCGAACGAGCGATGGCCCTCTGTCCTCGAACGACTGGTTGAGCCGCAGGTAATACTTCAGGTCTCGAACGCGACGGTCCACCTGATCGAAGATCTCCACGATGTGCGCCGTCGTCTCCGACGGGCGCTCGAAGTACGCCGTGGTCGGCGTGAAGTGCTTCTTGGAAGTGCGACGAGGGTCGAGGCTCACGCGCGGCTCTGGCGGCGGAGGGAGGTCGAGCAGGTCTGCGATGTCCTGCGCGTCCATGAAGTCGTCGGCGAGCACGGTGTCCTTGCCGCCCTCTCGCATCGCTCGCATCTGCCTGAGCTTGACGCCCTCGTCGAGCACATGAGCGATCTCGTGGACGAGCGTGTTGCGCACGTACTCCTCGGCCCACTGCCTCTTCGCCGGAACGTTGAACTCGAACGCGACACTCACCTGCGCAACTCTCTGTCCAGCGAGATCTCCGTAGAGGGCGATGGTCGGGTCTGCGGAGAACACCTTCTTGATCATCGTGGGCGTGGGGTCCACTCCCAGCAGCACGAGCGCCTTCCTCACCCGCTCCCGACGCGTCGCCTTGGGCAACTCGACGATCTCACCCGTTGCCGACTGCTGCCACCCGGACACGCCGCTCTCGTACGAAGAGAACTTGTCCCGCTTCATGTCCCGGATGGTGACTTCGAGTTCTTCCTCTTTGCCGGTGACGTAGCTTCTGATGCGGAAGTACAGCGAGAAGTGCCAGAGCTTCACGTGCGTTCCCGGGATGATCAGCGGCGTGAAGGTGACCAGCTCCGTAGGCCTTTCGCCAACGATGGCGTTCAGCAGCCGCTCCTCCGCGGAGATGGGCGCGAGCGTGCCAAAGGTGTGTACCACCTCTGGGCGCGCGAAGATCGCTCGCACGATCTTGTCGACGAGCGCCTTGGGCACCGGGATCGCTCCGGTCCGCGGACCCTTCCGACGCGTCGGGTTGGTCCGCATCACACCCACCGGAACCCGACGCTCCACATGATGCACTCGCAGACGTGCCGCGCTGTCTCGTTCGTCGCTCCGAGCGATGCGGCGGCGCGCAAGAACGCGTGCAGCGCTGCAAGGTCAGAGAAGGAGAACTCCGCGCCGTCCTCCATCATGATGATCTCGAAGCGGCCTTCGAGCGTGTCGATCTGATACAGCGTCCCCAGGATGGCCGAGGTGACCGACACCTCAGCCGGGTCGTGGACGAGCATCGAGTACATCCACGGCGGCTCGGTCACGCACGGTCGACCGTCCTCAGCACGCCAAGCCCAGAGGTGCCGGACGAACTCGCGATACTCCGGAACCGCCCCCGAGGGCACGTCGTGCCGGCGCGGTTCGAGTACGAGAGCCGCCACGTCACACCGCTGTTGCCGGCTGCCGGAGCTTGACCATCACGTCGCGGGCCCGCGTGACCTCCTCGAACTTCGCCCGAGCGGCCTCCTTCTCACCGTCCGGAGCGCCAGGGGGCACCATGTCGGGGTGGTACTTCGCCGCCAGGGCGCGCCACGCCTTCTTGATGTCTTCGAGCGAGGCGTCCTTGTCGATGCCGAGGATGACCCACGGCGGTCGCGCCTGGGGCTCAGGAGCCGGGACCGGTCCGCGAGCGCGCTGCGCCTCCTGCGCCTTCTTGGCGAGGTACTTGACCTTCTCCTCGCCGGCCTTCCAGACGAAAGCGAAGCAGCCCTTGCACATCCCGAAGGTGTTGTGCGGGTTGACCATCTCGATCTGTTCGAGCGGCGCGCCCTTGCGGCACGCAGCGCAGATGTAGACCTGCGCGCGGGCGGCGGCGGGGATCTGAGCCACCTGCCGCTCCCGCGAGCGCTCGAAGAACTCGGCCCCCTTGTCGAAGGCGATCTCCACCGCCTTCTCGACGATGTCGTCCATCATGTCCAGGCTGTTCCGGGGGCGTCGAGGCATCGGGTCACCCTATCGCGAGACGAGTCCACACTCCAGAGCGTGAGCGCCGCATCGGCACGAGTTGGGGCGGATGATGAGCCCGCCTGCGCTTCGGCGCATCCAGGCGTCGTACGAGGCTCGGTCTGCTGCGCTCGCGAAGACGGGAGGCTGCTGGCAGAACCTGCACCGGCCTCTCTTGGTCATGAACGCGTGAGCCTTCTTCAGCGTGACGCGGAAGGTCGTTCCGCAGCAGACCATCGCGACGGTGTCGCCGCGCGACCTCGCGACTCCTTCGCGGTTGACGTTGTGGGTGGTCTTGGGCATGGCGCCCATCGCGACCATCTGCGCCTTCCACTCCTTGCCGTGAGGAGCGACGGCGGCTCCATGACGGTCACGGGTCACGGCGTGCGCAACCTCGTGGATGGTCGTCTGCCGGCGCTGCTCGGCACTAGCGAGCGGCCAGAGCGGTGCGGAGTAGGCGATCTCCCTGTGCCTGAAGTCACACTGGCCCATGCGCCGCGTGAACTTGTTCGAGAAGGACACCTTGTAGTTGGGGACCGCCCACTGCCTCAGAAGCTCGTGAGCGAAAGCGATCGTGTCCCTGTGCGAGAGCAGGTCTCCCGACGGGGGCGCCTTGCCAGGCGCTGCCACGCGGGCTGGCGAAGGAGGCGGGGGTGGGT
>Ga0181339_1000139_pt1 | contig 18583 bp, 42 predicted proteins | sample Sp13VDMM110DD_FD_130101 | JGI IMG/M metagenome (GOLD analysis project Ga0181339, IMG submission 130101) | Freshwater viral communities from Lake Michigan, USA - Sp13.VD.MM110.D.D | ecosystem: Environmental > Aquatic > Freshwater > Lake | place: USA: Michigan | collected 2013-04-23 | reverse complement strand
TCGCGCCCGGTGCCACCATGCCCAGCGGCGGCGAGGAGGCCGTGGAGCAGGAGATCGACAAGCTGGTGCACGGCCTGCGCCGGTGGGTGCGGCTCTCCGGCGTGGAGCTTGACGAGGTCGGCACCGCTGCGCCACGTGGCATTCGGCAGCGCGTTGACCAGCCGCCGCGCCACGCCGTTGCGGCGGTAGCGGTCCCACATCAGCTCCGGCGTGATGTTGCGCGTGTAGCCGAGCGCCGTGTAGTAGTCGCGCTTGCCTTCGAACCCGTAGCCGTGCAGGTTGGCGAACGCCATGCGCTCGTGGATGGCACCGAGCGCGCGCAGCACCTGCTGCGCCGCGTCGTTGTCAATCGGCCTGCGTGCGTTGAGCGCGGCCGTGGTGGTGGCCAGTGCGGTGGTGACTTCCGGTATCGGTGCGTGCACTACTGCTGCTGCGGCGGCGGCACCGCGCGTGACGACCGAGTGGCGGTCTCGCGGCTTGGTGGCGGTGGCGCGCCGGGGCTTGGCCTTTGACATGGTCTACTTCCTCCCGCGTGCCGAGCCCCATACGCCTGCCACGATCTTCTGCGGCTCGACCTCGCGCTCTTCCACGCTCGCGTATATTACAGCCTCTCCTCGGTCCGGTGAACGCTGCAACCGCTTCTTGATCTCATCCTTGCGCTCGACTCGTATGCCGCGCACCGTCAGGTCGAACCGCGCGGCGCAGAGGTCGGCGCGCATCTGCGGGTCCGGCGGCAGCATCATGTTGTGCCCCTTGCTCGGATCCAGCAGCTCGCGCATGCCCCAGTGCCACTTGCTGCGCTTGTTCGCGAACCGCAGCTCGCCGGTGCTGTCCGTGGCCGGTGTGCCTTCGCCGCCGTGCAGCGCGATAACCTTGGTGTAGCCGATCTGCACGAGGCTGTCCTTGGTGGACGCGCCCTGCGAGTCTGCGTCTATCTGTATGCGCACGTCCTGCTGCGGGTAGTGGCCAGCCACGTGCTGCGCACCTTCCGGTCCGGTCTTCATGCCGGTGCTGCGAGCGGCGTTGACCTCGCTGACCCACGGCCCGCGCCGCTCGGCCATGGCGAACTCGTCCGCGCCGCCCCAGCTCGGGTCGATGCCTACCTGCATCACCGGCCACTGCGCACCACCGTCAGCCGTCCACCGCGCCTGCGCCGCAATCACCCACGCCGTCGGTATCACCTGCCGCGGATGGTCCTGCACCTGCGCGCCGAAGTCGCCAGCGCCCATTGACCGGAACCCGCCCGACAGCGAGCCCAGCACCGCCGCGTAGCCGGTGCGCATGTAGTGCGGGTTATCCTCCACGCTCGACGGGATGAACGTGCGGCTGCGCGGCCATGCGATGCGGCCGCCGCACTTGGCGCACTTCATCACGTTGCTGGTGGTGTCGTGCCTGCACCGCTGGTTGTCGCCGCCGAACACCATGGCAGGCGGCCGCGCCTTGCCGTAGGCCGGTCCCGGTATCTCGATGTCCTTGTCGTCGTCGTCAACCACATACCAGCGCAGCTCGCCGGGGTCGGCCGGGTTGGGATGCTTGGGGTCCAGCCAAGGCGCGTAGTAGCGGATGACCCACTCGCCTTCCACGGTCAGCGGCGGGTTGCCGGTGGCCACCACGCGCGTGCGCTGGCCGACCATGGTGGTGCGCAGCCAGCCGATGAGCAGGCGGTAGGCGCGCTCAGGGATCTCCGGCAGTTCGTCGAACACCTTGAGGTCGTGCGGGCGGCCGCTCCACTTCAGCCAGTCCTTAAGCGTCTCGCCGGTCTGGCCGAACTCCAGCTTGCGGCCGCCGGGCAGGTTGGCGAACATGTGCTTGTTCCCGTTGTAGCTGTCGCGGATGCCGACGATCTCCTGCGCCTGTGCCAGCAACCCCTCAGCGCCTTCGAACTGGCGGAACTCACGGCGGAAGATGATGCTGTTCTTGTGCTGCGTCATGGCGAGGCCGAGCGCCAGCTGCGACTTGCCGCCGCCGGGACCGCCGCCGAAGAACAGCTCGTCGGCCGGTGACTCCAGTGCCAGCTGCTGCGGCGACAGCACGCGGCCGTCCGGCATCTCGTAGCCGCGCCCGTCCTGCGGTGGCAGCGGCTGCCACACCAGCGGCTCGTCGTCGGTGCGGTCGTCTAGGCGGCGCAGCTCAGGCAGCAGCGCGGCCGACAGGCTGAGCGTGCGCGGCCTCACGTGCCGGTGCCGTTGCGCATGGTGCGCGCGTAGCGGATGGCGGCGCGCAGGCGCTCGCCTTCCTCGCCAAGGCGGGACAGCACGTTGGTGGACAGCGCCGCCGGTGTCAGGTGCAGGTGCGGCTCGATGTGCTCCTGCCACTCATACAGCAGGCGAACCGTGCGCTGTCCGGGCACAGGGCTGGCAGCGACCACGTCGAGTCCCATGAGCGGCATGCGCAGCACCACGTAGTAGGCGAACCGGGGCGCGCTGCTCTGGCACCAGTAGACCAGCTCCTTGGCCGCCCACAGCGGCGCGGTGCGCTTCGGCGTGTCCTCTCGCTGGTAGTCAGCGCGGCGCACGCGCCAGTCGCACCGCTCGGCGTCGGTCCACTGGTCGGTCGGCGTCTCGGCCTTGAGTATCTCGACCGTCACCATGGCCACATCCACCGGGGCAGCGCGCGCCACTTCCGGTTCGGCGGCGGCTGCGGCTTGTCGACTGGCTTGCGTTGCCAGCGCGTGCCGTCGGGCCCGCAGTGCAGCACGCTGAGGCGTTGCTCGTGGCAGCTGCTGTAGTTGCCGTGCACAGGGTCGCGCGGTGCGCTGGGGTGCAGGCATTCGATGAACACCGGCCCGCCCATCGGCAGGGAGGTGAAGCGGTAGTGCGCGCAGTCGACGCAGAACTTGTGCTCAGTCGCCATGGCTGCCTCTCAGGCCGCGCGCCATCTCTTCGATGCGCTGCGACACGCTGCGTGTGAACACGCTGGCGCGGCCACGGCGGTCTATCGAGTCAGTGCCATGGCGGCCGACGCCGAAGCGGTCCAGCGTGCGGTGCGCGGCGTCGAGTTCTCGAGACGCGGCGGTGTCTTGGCGTGGTGGTGGTGCCGGTGGCGGCGTTGGCCTGCGCGTGCCCGGCGGCGGTGTCAACGGTTGCCTGCGGTCTCCCATGTGCGGCTGCTCCTCATGCTGGTGCCGCCGCAGTGGACAGCCTTCCGAGCAACCACTACGACGGCACCGTGACTCCTTGCACACGTGGTGCACGAGCTGCCGCAGGATAACACGCCGCTGCTGCTACTGGTCGCCGGTGCCTTCGGTGCGCACGTCGGGCGCGGGCTTCGGCGTGCGCGGGTTCGGCGCGCGCTTGCCTGCTGGCATCACCTTGGGTCCCTTGACGGTCTTCTGGTTGTTCGGTCTCTTGCTCATGGTCTGTCTCCTGCGGCGGCAGTTGCAGGTGCCGTGCCAGTTCACTTCGCGCTGTCCACCAGTGCGAGTAGCAGCCACGACAGCAGGCCGCAGCCCGCGCCGAAGGCGGCACCGAGGGCGAACGAGCCAGCCGGTGTCCGGTTGATGCGGTCGAATACACTCATAGCGCCTCCTCGTATTGCGTGGTCTCTTTGACGGCTGGCAGGCGCACGCTCTTCATCAGCGCGCGCACCGTGCTGATGCGGACGTGCAGGTGGTTGCGGAAGATCGGAGCCAGCTGGCGCTCGATGCGCGTGGCGTCGTAGAGCGTGTAGCTGGCGGCGAAGGTGGTGAACTGGTTGGCCAGCTGGTGCGGCGGCCGCGCGCCGTCGACGGCGGCTCTGCGCACGCGGTGGCCCTCTGCCTCCAGCACGTCGGCGCGCCTGCGCAGGTGGTGCCGCACGCGCACCACGACCACCTGCTGCGGGCACTGGCACGGCCCGACGAACTGGTCCTCGACCACCATGTCTACGACGGTGCCTGCGTCCTTGGGGTCGATGTTCGTCACTGGCCGAGTTGCCTCTTTACCGGATCGCCCTTGGGGGCTGTCAGCGTGCGCGTCACCGCCACCGCGTAGATGAGCTGAGTCGGGTTCTCTGCGCTGTCCAGCCGCACGTGCCGCACGTGGTCAGGCAGCTGCAGGCCGTATTCCCGCAGCGTCTGCACGAAGGTCCTGCTCATTGCCACTTGCTCCGGTGCCAGCGCCAGATGCCGTAGAGCACGGCCGCCAGCGTCACGGCGGCTGACGCCAGCAGTATGCGGACGACAACGTCCAGCAGGTGCAGCGCGCCGGTGAGGTCAACTGGCTCGGTCACGTGCCAAGTTTACGATGGCTTGGGCGGCACGCGCCGCAGGATGGCCTCGATCTCGTCTGCGGCCTTGGCCAGCGCCGCCATCACGGCGGCACGGTCGCACCGCTCCAGCTCGCCGTGCGTGTGCGTGGCGTCGATGGCCTTGACGGTGAGCTGGAACTTGTTCTCTCGCTTGGGGTCTGCGCCTGCTGCGCGGCGGTCGAGTGTGATCTGCATCTGTCTCCTGCGTGGGCTATGGCTGGTCTGGCTCGGGCACCGCCGCATGGTAGGCGCGGCAGCCGCAGCCGCGGGCGCAGCTGTGCGGCGGCTGCGGGTAGTGCTTGTGCGGGTCCTCCTCGCCGCTGCGGTCTTGGCAGGTGCAGCGGTCCGGGTGCGCGGCGGCGAGGTTGCCGCCGCGCATGGTGTCGAGTATCGCGCCGACGCTGCTGAACGCGGCGTTGAAGTTCTCGCTGCGCCGCAGGCGCGTGGCGGCCGACAGCTCGCTGCACCGCTCCTTCATCTCGCGCACCGGGTCTGCGTATGGCGCGCGCGCCTTCATTGGCAGGCTCACATCAGGCTCACTCTCAGCGGCCCGGCCTGCAGGAGCGTCAGCGCGTAGTGAACGCGCGTGTCGCCGTGGTAGCTGTCGGTGTGCCAGCTGCTGGCTCTCCACGACAGCAGCGCGGCGTCCCACATGTAGCGTTCCTTGAGCCACTGCACGCAGAGCCGCCTCGGGTGCGTCGCCTGCGCGCGGCAGGCGCGGTGATGGCGCAGCGCGTTCTGCATCCACGTGCTGCGCGCGCGCAGGACGCCTTCGCGCAGCAGCGGTCCGGCGGGCAGGCGTGGCACGTCGTAGCCCATGCGCCTAGTCCTCGCCTGCTTCTGCCTTGAGCCGCTCGACGTGCTCGCGCGTGTAGGTGGTTGGGTTGCCGGTGGCCACGCCGCCGAGCGTGAGCACGTCCTTGGCCACCGCCACCGGCACCAGCGCCACGTTGACCAGCGTGCGCACCACCTGTCCGAACAGCTTCATGGCAACCCCCAGCGGCGTGCGACGTGCCTGCGTATGACAGCCACGCGCCAGCGGCCTGCGTCGAGCCACCAGTGGCGCGCCATCCAGTCGTGCCGGTAGCCTGCGTCCCACACGCTGAAGCCGAGGCGCACCACGTGCAGCCGCCACACCGGCGTGCGGTCCTTGCGGGCCTCCAGCCACGCGGCGACCGCCACCACCGCCAGCAGCGGAGCCACCGTGGTGAGCAGCAACCCCAGCAGCACGTTCAGGTAGCGGTCCGATTCAACGAGCGCGAACAGCCAGCTCATGTCTGGTCTCCTGCCTGTTTGGTGGACGTGGTGGCCTTGCCGCCGGTGGTGCCGATGGCGTCGGTGCGCTCGAACTGGCGCGCGTCTCGCTCGGTGAACTTGGGACCGATGCCGACGCGCGCGTCGACCAGCACGCGGCTGCAGTGGCAGCAGCAGATGCTGCCTGCACCGGCGCTGTCGCCTGCGCTGGCGCGGTAGGTGCTGCGCATGCGCGTGCACAGCGGGCAGAACATGTCCGGCGACGGTGCCTGCGGCAGCGGCGACAGCGGGATGTCACGCGCCTTGGCCGCCTGCTTGGCGCGTATCTTTTCCAGCACCTCAGGCCGGTTGATGCGCGCCAGCTCGGCGCTGGCCTCGGCGTTCATGGACAGGCCGGGGTGCGCGCCGCACAGCGCGGCCAGCGTGATCAGCACGCCGCCGACCTCCTGCTGCGGCCTGCCGACCGGCCTGCCGACCGGCCTGCCGTAGACGTAGTCCACCAGCACGTGCGCGTCCTCCTGCGTGCCGCCGAGCGACTGGCACAGCTCGAGCGCCTCCTCAAGGAAGCGGTGGTTTCTTTCGCGGTGGTTGTCCGCCACCTCTTGGCCAAACGCGCGCACGCACCACCTGCGCACCAGTGTCTGAAGTATCGCCAGTTCCATCGTGTCCTCCTGCTGCTGCTGCGCCGCACTTTACTGCAGGCGCGTCTGTGTCTGCCACCGCATTTCCATGCGGCGTTGTCGAAGGTTGTCGCGCAGGTAGGCGAGGCCCACCGCGACGGTCGTCTTGCTGATGCCGGGGCCAGCCAGCCGCAGCGCCAGCTGCAGCGCTCGGTCCCGCTCCGGCGTCATAGCTCCAGCATCCACGCGGCGAAGGCTGCCGCCAGCGTGAACACCCAGAACCGAAGGCGCAGCATCTCGCGCAGCAGATACAGCTGCAGGAGCCTCACAGCCACCCCCGCATCTCCACCGCCACCACCACGCCGATGATGCGCTGGTTGCCGAGCAGGTTGGCCGGTGCGATGCGGCCGTCGATGCCTGCCTCCACGAAGTCGCCGATGTCCATGCGCATGGTGGTGCTGAACCTCATCTGCTGGCCGTCGTTCAGCTGCACGGTGGTCTGCCACACGACCTGCTGCGGCCGCGTAGCGGCCAGCAGGCGCGCGCGCACGGCCGCCACCTGCTGCCGCTGCCGCTCCATGCGCGAGAGCCACCACGGCGCGCCGAAGAAGCCGACGGCGACGAAGAGCACGTAGCCGACGGCCACGATGGTGTTCTCGGTGGTCCACTGGTCTGCGAGGAACCTGAGCGCGTTCACAGCACCTCCAGCGGCGTGTCGTAGCCGATGCGCGACGGGTGGCGCGGGCTGCCGTCCTTGGTGCGGCCGAAGCAGAGCACTGCGGAGTGGCCGCGTGCTCGCAGGTGGCACAGCACCGTGCGCGCGCGGCTGGCCGCCCAGGGCTGGCTGCCCCAGCCCGCCACCACCATGGCCAGCGGCAGGCGGCTGGCGGCGCGTATGTGCGTGTCGGCGTCGGCGTGGTTGGCCGTGCCTTCGTGCATGGCACGAGCCACCGGCAGCGGGTCTGTGCTCACCAGCGTGAACAGGTTCACCAGCACCACGCCCCCGCAGCCGTGCCGCTTGGCGAAGCCGATGCACTTGGCCAGTGTGAGGTCGCTGCGCGCGGCGTCGGCCACGCTGGGGTTCAGCAGCACCCACACCATGACCGGCGCCTGCGCGTTCCATGTGCGCCACAGGCGCAGGCGGTGCAGGCCGTCCTGCGAGAACAGCGCACCAGCGCGGCGGTCGGCCTCGGCGGCCGTGTCGATGACGTCAAGCAGGCTGTGCATCGGCTTCCTTGCCTCTCTTTGGTATGGCCGCATGGTGCGCCCTGCAGCGCACGTGCTTGCCGTCGCGCGGCTCCTTGCACTGTATGCAGACGCCGCGCGCCTTGCGCCGCTCCCGCGTGCGCCGGTTGTATCGCGTCCAGCACCGGCGGCATTCGGCGCACCGGCAGCGGCGGTTCGTGTAGGCACCGACGGTGCCGTGCTTGATGGTCTCGGGGTCGCCGATCACGGCCGCGCGCCCATGTCGTGGTCCGCGCCCGCATGCTCGGGCCGGTAGCACCGCACGCCGTCGCGCTGGTAGCTGCACCGGCCGACGTCGCGCGGCGTGTTCAGCCATTCGCGTTCGAGCGGCGTGCGGCCGACCGGCGGCGCGCCTACCTCGCAGACGGCGGCGGCGAAGGCGTCCACGTCGAGTTCTACTTGCGCCATCGACAGATACTTGCCTTCCCAAATCTTGTGCAGCAACGTCTCCCGTGCCTTCGCCTGCTCCACCGTCTGGCGGTCTGGGCGGGCGTCGGCCTGCTCCTGAATTGGCGGGCAGCAGGTATCGCACACACAAGCCGAATTGCGCGGGCCTACTCGGCGGTCTGGGCGGGCGGAGGAGGACACCGGGGCGGGCTTGGGACGCTCGTGGTCATACAGCGTGAAGCCGTCACCAAGCGCACCGTCCAGATCGGCCACTTCATAACACTCTTCGTGCATCCGCCAGTCTTGCTTCTCGCCCTGCCAGCGGCCGTAGTTGTGCGTGTGAAGGCTACCGCTTTGAATCGACTCGCCGCACCACGCGCATTTCACAGTCCGCGGGTAGTGAGTCCTGTGATGCACCTCGCAATGATCGGACAGATCGTCATCCTTATCCGGTTCCGGCGTCTGCGGCTCGGCGGGGGCCACAGAAGTGACGCAATCAGCACCACAGGCACGGCAGCATCCGTCCTCATCGACAGCTACGCGGGGGCCACACGTCGGGCACACAAAGTGCGGCTTCTCCTGTTGGGGCGGTTCGGCGGGGGCCACGGCTGACGACACAGCACGTTCAAGCGCAGGCCAATAATCCTGTTGGGGCGGCTCGGCGGGGGTGAACGCGGCCAGCGACTCGCGCAGGACAGAACCGGCGAGGATTAACCCCTCCATCGAAGTCCCGGCGTTGAGCGCAGGCTTGAGCCTAGCGGTCATGCGGTCGTTTACCTCGCGCAGCACCGCCACGGCTACCGCGTCGGCCACCTCGTCACGATCTCCGGCCTGCGTGGAATGCTTCGCGAAATACGCCTCGATCGCGTTGTCCGACGCCTGTCTCGCTACCTGCTGGATGGTGTTCGTGTTCATCTGCTGCTCCTGTCCGCCTGCAGGCGGTTCGCGTTGTAGCACACGCTGTCATCGCGCGTGAGGTGCCCGGTCTTGCCGTCGTCCCAGTCAACGGTTACGTTGCGGCCGTCGTCGCACCGCACCGTGCCGGTGAAGGTGCGCGTCAGCAGCGGCATGTATACGCGCTGGCCTGCCTCGAACTTCATAGCCGCCTCGCCAGCCGCATCAGGCCGTAGCCCAGCAGCCCCGCGCCGCAGACCACCGCCAGCGCGATGGCCAGCGCCAGCAGCACCAGCGTGGTGCCGGTGCGCTGCATGCGCAGGTTGTCTTCAGGCGTGCTTCGTCCGTCCACCATCGTCTCCTCCGTTCTTGAGTGGCCGCGAGAGCGCTGCCACCACCACGCCGACGAGCACCAGCACAGGATTATGCAGCCACGCACCGGCCACCGCCAGCCCCACGCCGATGCTGCCGCCGTGCGTGGCGGTGGCCAGCACCAGCAGCGCGCAGAGGACAGCTGCCGCGTATTCAATTGTCATGGTGTTGGATAGGGAATGGTGCCGCCGTCAGTGGCGGCACCGGCTGCTGCTGGCGCGCCTGCTACTTCTTGTCGTCGCGGCTGCCGTAGTCCGCGTCGGGCTCCGGCTTGGTGAGCGGCTGGCCGCTGGTCGGCAGCGGCAGGCCACCGGGATGCGCGGCCACCTGCGCGGCGGCCTCGTTGGTTGCGGCCTTGGCGCTGGCGTGCTGCTCGCCGGGCGTCTTGGCTTGGTTGAAGTTCGACTCCGACGTGATGTCCGCGGCCGCGCTCGGCTCTGACTGCGTGCTGCCTGCCGTCGGCGGCAGCGTCTGGCGCTGCGGCACGCCCGCAGGTGCGGCTGCTGGCACGACCGCCGGTGACACCGGCGCGGCCTTGGGTTTCTCTCTCATGTGACTGACCTCCGCAGTGGTGCACTGCACAGCGCGTGCCGGTCATGGCTGCTTCACCACTTCGCCGTCTATCACGCCGAACCTGCGGCGCATGGCCTCGCCCAGCTGCTTGCGCACCTCCACGTGCGCGGCCGTGATGGCGAGCACGTCTGATACCAATCCTCGCACCATGGCTACCACCTGTTCCACCGCCACGAAGCCCTCGTCCGGCTGGCGGTCCGTGCCCAGCAGCTTGCGCCTGCTCTCGCTGGTGCGCCGCATCTGGCCGATGGCTTCCAGCTGCAGGCGCGTGCGCGGCTCGGCCTTGAGCGGCACCTCCACTCGCTTGGTGACCTGCTTGGCCGCCTTGCCTTTGCCTTGCGTCACCACGGTGTTCACGTGGTCGCCTTCGATGCGCCCCATGGCCAGCGGCAGCAGCACGCGGTCTATCTGGTCCAGCCTGCGCAGCTCCATGTCCAGCCCGTGGCGCATGGTGGCCTGCGTCTCCTGCCTGACCTCGGTGGCGTAGGCGTGTATGTCGTTGGCCACGGTGCCGACGCTGCACCTGAGCCCCTTGGCGGTGAGGTGCTCGGCGATCTGCTGCATCGACCAGCGGCTGTAGACGTAGAGGTCCCATGCCTGCCGCTGGCGTTCGAGGCGGCCTGCGGTGTCGGTGGCCTCGCGGTGGTTGCCGCCGGTCGGCGTGAGCGGGCCCGGTGCGGTGCGGCCGGGCCTTTTAGCATTTAACTCTGCGGCCTTGCGTCCTCGCTTGCGTGGTGCTGTCACAGTCCCTGCTCCAGTGCCCGCTCGTGCAGGCGGTCTATTTCACGGCGGCGCAACTCTGCCGCGAGCCTGAGGCCGGTCTTTGCCCACTGCGCGTGCTCGGCTCTCCGCGCGTCGCGGCGCTTATGCCAGTCGACGCGGTCGTGCGTGGCGCAGAACGGCTCAGGCACAAGAGCGCCGTGCTGGCATTGAACGTAGTAGCACCAGCCTGCAGACCACTTCCGTTTCGCTACGGCGGCCCGGCATCTGACTCCTCCGCGGAACGAGGTGCCGCCCCTGTCATACACCATGGACTGCGGAACCTCGTCGATTGTGCGCACCTTGGCGGTCACTGGTTCTCCTCGTTTGCCTTCTCCGCGCGCGCGGCGCGCACCTTGTCCTGCAGGTAGTGCGGGAACGACCTGTATTCGCTGCTGCCGGTGCCCGCCATGACGCCCGACCACTCGGTCCACCAGCTGTAGACGGCCACCTGCGGGAGCACCGTGTCCGCGCACAGTATGAGCGCATCTACGACCACGGTGCGCGCCAGCCCGGTCTGCGTGCACAGGTGCTGGACGTCACCGGCGTAGGTGGCCTCGAACAGGCGGCGGCGCACGGCCTGCACCTGCCGCTCTTCCGTGTTGCGCGGCAGCGCCCGCAGCATCTCTTCCATGCTCATGGCTTGCGCTCCTGCACCTTGCGGCGCACATACACCGCGAAGTTCTCGTAGCCGCCTGCGTCCGCCTTGACCAGCTCGAACCACTCCAGCCAGAAGTCAAACACGCACAGCCCAGCGCCGTAGGGGTCTTCCTGCACCTTCGGCACCGCCATCAGCGCGTGCGCCAGCGTGCCGCGCGGCACCTGCGTCGTCGCCTCAAGGCGGTCGAGCGTTTCGCCGTGCGCGGCGGCGAACAGGCGCATGCGAACCTCGGCGACCTGCATCTCTTCCGGCGTCATCGCCTGCGCTCCTGTGCCTTGCGCAGCTGGCAGCCGAGCACGTAGCCGTAGAAGTGCTTGCCTTTGGCTTCGCCGACGATGTCCCTGTTCCACGGCGACGTCAGCTGCCAGTCCTTGAACATCCCGTCCAGCTTCCGCCAGCTGCCTACCGTGGCCAGCGCCGCCACGATGTCGATGCGCGCCCAGCCGTGCACCTCGATGAACTCGTCGATGTCGCGGCGGTGCACGCTCTCCAGCAGCCGCATGCGCACGTTGAAGACCTGCGGGTCCATCATGGCCGGTCCCTTATGTTGCGGCGCGCGTATTCGCCGAAGCTCTCATACTGGTGCATCAGCACCATCCACCGCTGCCAGCACTGGAACACGCGCTCCATCGGCGGCAGGCCGGTGGCCTTGGTGCTGCACAGGAGCAGCGCGTCCAGCAGCTCCCGGCGCTGCGGTGGCTTGGCCATGGTCATCAGCTGCAGCCGGTCGAGGTAGGGCTTGGCGCTGGCCTCGATCAGCCTGCGCTTGACCTTCTGCACCTGCTCTGCGGTGGCGTCTATCTGTCGCATGGCGTGGCCACTCCCATGGCGATGGCTATCGATTCGACGAGGTCCCGCTCCATGAACTTGCCGCGCTCGTCGAGCAGCTTGTTCCAGTGGATGGGTATCAGCACGCGGCACCGGCTGGCCGTCACGCAGGCCGCGATGCACAGCGCCGCCGTGTCGTGGCTGATGTTGAACTGCTCGGCCATGTCGCGCACCACCAGCCCGTTCTTTACCAGCCGCGCCTTGACGCGCAGCACCTGCAGCTCGACGTCGGTCATGGCAGGCTCCTCACGTATTCCTCCAGCGTCATGCGCGGATCGCGCCGCCAGTTCCAGAACAGGGCGTCGGCCGCCTTCTCGAGGTCGGCATGCAGGCCGTGCGTGCGCACGCAGTAGTCGACCAGCACGGACAGCACCTCGTTGTCCACGTGGTTGCGCTGCCGCAGCGCGGCGATGGTGCTCGAGTGCAGCAGCCGGATGCGCACCTGCTGCACCTGCGCGGCGTCGGTCATGGTCGGCCTCCCGGCTGGTGCATGAAGCGGCTCATGTGCGTGCCGCCGCCGCACGTGCCGCAGTCGCACTCGAAGCCTTGCGCCATGGCGTTGCGGATGTAGGCCACCAGCTGCACCTCTTCTTCGTGCGTCATGTCCACGGTGCGCGGCCCTGCCTCCTGCTCCCAGCGCGTCATCAGCCGGTGCGCCACCACGGCGTCGCCACCGGCGGCCAGCGCGCAGTCGGCCACGAGGTCGGCGTCGAGGCCGCGCCACCGGCCGAGCCGCAGCAGCCGCACCTGCGGCTGCACGAACCTGCGGCGCACCGCCTGCACCTGCTCTTCCAGCGTCATGGCTTGTTCCTCGTCACGCGCCGCCACACCTCGTTCTGCGCCAGCCGCATGCGCCGGGCGCGGTCTTCGCGGCTCTCCTCGCGGTGGCCCGCCACGATGCGCTGCTGGTGCAGCGCGTGCAGGTGCGTGAGGAACTTGAGATAGTCGCGGTTCACGCCGTTGACCGTGTGCGTGTGCACCGGCTTGGCCTTGGCGAACACCTGCCACTGCGCGTCGACTTCCACGGCGCTGCCTTCGGTGAGGAGCAGCATCTCGAGGATGTTCTCGAGCGGCCAGTGCGGATGGAGTTCCTGCGTGCGGGTGGTCCAGTCGCGGTGCCACCGGAACAGCGCCTGCCGCTTGGCGCTGCCCGTGGCGTGGATGCTGCAGATCAGCTTCCACCGCACCGCGCGCACCTGCTCAGCGGCGGCGGCCTCGCTTAGTTCTGGTCTTGCGTCTGCGTTTGTCATTGGCCTGCTGCTTCTCTTTCGCGAGCTGGTCCCGCACGTAGGCGAGGAACTGCTCTAGCTGGAACTCGGAGCGGGGATCGGCGTCGGCCTGCACCTGCTCGGGCGTGGTGTTGAAGGCGTTCCACCGGCGGCTCATCTCCTCCGGCTTGCCGCCGCACAGGACGAGGATCTCCTCGACCGTCTCGCGCGCGTAGCCGTAGCTGGTGACGGCGTGGTCGACGGCCGCCTTGTTCAGCGAGCCGACCAGCTTGCGCTTCACTGCTGCTACTTGGTCGCTCACCGTCAGCGGATGGCACGGTGCCTCGGCACGTGCCGGGGCCTGTGGTAGGTGGTGAGGTGGTAGAAGATGCTGGCGGCGGCCGTGGCCACGTCGGCCACGTCGCGAGCCGCCAGCCGGATCAGGTTGCGCATCTCGTCGCGCACCTCCACCAGCTCCAGCGTGACCTGCCTGTGCACCGGCAGGTGGGTGGCTACAAGGTCGAGCTCTTTGCGAGTCATGGCTACCTCTGGTGTGCCCTGCGTTTACGCACTGCGGCGGTCCGGCGGCGGAGAGCCAGCTCTACGCACAGCTGCGCCAGCTTGGCCTCATACAGCTGCGCGCGGGGCACGCTGTCGCGGCGGAAGTTCCGCAGCTTGGCGCGCGCCTTGTTGGCCACGCGGCGGCACCGTCCGAGGTCGCCTCCGGTGGCCGCGTAGATGGCGGCCGCTGTTAAGCGGTTAACAAACCCGCCGCAGTAGGTCTCTGCGATGATGTTCACTGCAGGATGGTCTTGCACAAGCCGTGCCTTGACGGCCAGCACCTGCGGGTTCATCGCGTGGCTCCGCGTGCGCACAGGCTGGTGCGGCTCACCAGGAGCATGCGGTCCAGCAAGATGGACGGGTAGTCGCACGGCAGGCCGCGCTCCATGCGCCGACGCGCGGTGGCCTGCACCCACGGTGGATTGTCGGCGCGTGCCTTGCGCAGTGCGTAGTCGCAGATGCTGGCGTCGCCATCGAACGCAGCGAGGCACAGCGCGGCCAGCCCCATTGGGTCCTGCACCTCGTGCACCAGCGCAGCAATGGCCAGCACCTCGTCGTGCTTGGCGCTGGCCAGCAGCCTCGCCTTTACCTGCAGCACCTGCGTCACGCCGTGCATGTATGCACCACTCCCGGCGGCGCGCACCGGCAGTTCGGATGGGACTGCATGCGCTCGACCTTGCCGCCGCCTGCGTTGCCGCCGATAAAGCCAATGGTGTATTCGCGCTCAAGGTTGGCCATCACCGAGTCGGTCACCGCCTTCATGGCGCGGCCAATGCCAGCCTCTACCTCCTGCAGGTCGAAGGCGCACGACTCTGCCAGCTGCTGCAGCAGTTCCACCGGGAACTGCGTGCGCGCGGCCAGCTGGAGATACTGCGCGTGCAGCAGCCGGTGCTTGACGGCGGTGACTTGGTCGGTCGCCATGGCTAGTCCGTGAGGCGCACGTTCTCCGCGCGCGGGCCTTTCTCGCCCATGCCGGGCTCGTAGGTCACCGCGTCGCCTTCGTTGCAGTCGTCAAAGGACGCGCCCTGCACGGCGCTCTTATGGAAGAACACCTGCTCGCCGCCACCGGCAGGCACGATGAAGCCGAAGCCCTTGCGGCCGCGGGTGTTGCGGTCGATTGCGATGCTCTTGATCACGCCGTTTACGGTCTGCGCCATGGTGCGGTCCCTTGGTTGGTGTTGCTGTTGCCGATGCGAAACTCAGTCATTATAGCCGCCGCCGCTGTAGGTAGGGCCGGGGTCTCCGTCGGGCATCACGAACAAGTCTGCCCAGCGCGCGGTGTCGTGCACGAACGCCACCTTCACCGTGCCGGTAGGGCCGCCACGGTTCTTAGACACGATGATCTCGGCCACGCCCTTCAGCTGCTCGTCGTTCGGCTTGTGCATCTCCTCGCGGTAGAGCAGCCAGATCAGGTCGGCATCGAACTCGATGGCACCGCTCTCGCGCAGGTCCGCGTTGTGCGGCCGCTTGTCCATGCGCTTCTCCGGGTCGCGGCCGAGCGACGACAGCGCCACGATGGCCATGTCCTCGTCCTTGGCCAGCTGCTTCAAGCCGCGCGACAGGCTGGCCACCTCCTGCTGCCGGTCCTTGGCGGCGGGGTTGCCGAGCATCTGCAGGTAGTCCAAGAACAGCGTGCTGATCCCATACTTGGCCTTCAGCCTGCGCGCCCACGCGGCCACCTGCGTCAGCGTGTTGGCCGCGTTGACGAAATACATCTTGCGGCCTTGCAGCTGCTCGATGGCGCTGGCCACCTGCTGCCACTGCCTGCTCTCGATCATGCGCCTGCGCACGCGGTCGCTGCTGATCTTGGAGTGCGCCGCCACGAGGTTGCCTGCCAGCGTCTCGTCGTCCATCTCCAGCGTGATGACGCCGACCGCCTCGCCGCGTGCGGTGATGTAGTCGGCGATGCTGGTGATGAGGCTGCTCTTGCCCACGCTCGGCCGCGCCGCCACGATGGTCAGCCGCTTGCGTTCGAAGCCGCCTATCAAGGTGTCCACGTCCTTCAGGCCGGTGGCGATGCGGTCTACCTGATGCTCGCTGGTGATGGTCGCGGTGTAGGCGCGCAGCGCGTCGTCCAGCGACCGCTCGCCTACGGCACCGGCGTCGCTGATGGCGAGCAGCGAGTGCACCGCCGCCTCCAGCACCGTGTCGGCCGTCTCCTCGTAGCGCGCCGCGTAGGCGCTGTCGATCATCACGGTGGCCGCGAAGATGGTGCGGCGCAGCCGCGACTTCTCGCGCACGACCGCCGCGTAGTATTGGACGTTCGTGCTGCGCGGCACGCCGTCCACCAGCGACGCGAGGTAGGCAGGGCCGCCTGCCTCGTCGAGGTCGCCGTTGGCCTCAAGGTCTTCCTTTAGCAGCACCAAGTCCAGCGGCTTGCCTGCCTGCGACAGCCGCTCCAGCCCCTTGAAGATGCGCTTGTGGCCGTCGCGGAAGAAGTCTTCGGCGGTGATGGACAGCGCCAAGTCTGACCACGCGCTGCCGTCGATGAGCACTGCGCCCAGCACGCTGACCTCTGCCTCCTTGTTCCACGGCAGCGAGCGGGCTTGGTCTACAGGATGTTCTTGGTCGTGCATTCAATGATCTCCGGTGCGCGTGCGCGCGGCCGCCATACGTGAACTTCGAGCCGGACACTTGCCGGGAATGCGTGCGCGTCGAAGGCGGCCTGCGCCTCCTTGACGAGCGTGACCAGCGGCTTGCCGCCGCCCTTCACCTGCACCAGCACCGCACCGGCCGACGTGAGATACTGCAGGTCAGCGCCCCACTGGTCGCGCTTCGTTGGGAACGTGCCTTCGCTGGTGCGCACCACGCGCACCAGCTCCATGTGGGCCACCGGATAGCCTTGCTTCAGGCACCACTTCTTCGAGCGCGCCTTGTAGTGCGCGCCTCGGCTGCTGTTGCTGGCCATTCAGTAGCGTCCCATCTGCAGGCCGGTCTGCGGCTCGCCGACGTGGCACAGCGCGAGATGCCGCAGGTGCTGGCGGCGCACGGCCACGCGCGTGGCCGCCTTGTCCATGTCCTCGTGCTCCCACACCACCATCGTCGCCCAGCCGAGACGCCGCAGGCGGCGGCGCACGCGGATGTCTCGGCGGCGGTTGCGGTCCATGTGCTCCAGCCACGCCGCACCGGCCTTCGGTGCCTTGTAGTGCCTGCGGCAGAGGTGCCAGAAGCAGCCGTGCACGAAGACGGCGAGCTTGACGTCTTTGAACACGAAGTCCGGCGTGCCCGGCAGGCCCTTGCCGCGCCGCGACCAGCCGGTGACGCGCCGCCGGAGCATGGCCAGCAGTGCCAGCTCCGGCTTGGTGTTCTTGCTCTTGATGGCGCGCATGATGCGGCTGCGCGTGGCCTTGTCCACCGTGTCCATGGCGTGCCTCAGAACAGGCCGAGCTGCGCGTCCGGTGCCTTCGGCACCTTGGCGGGCTTGGCCGGTGCGGCTGGCGTCTCGGCCGGTGCCGCCGGTGGTGCCGCCTGATCCGCCGTATTGGATGCCCCGGCTGCCGCCGCCTTGGCTGCCTTGGCGCGGCGCGGCTTGGCTGGCGTCTCCGGCTTCGCCACAGCCTCCGCCTGTGGCGCGGCGGCCTGCTCGGCGGCGGCAGGTGGTGCCGCCTGTGGCGTGGCAGGCGAAGGCTGTGGCGCGGTCACGTCCTCCAGCGGCTCAACCACGCCGTCCCGGCGCGCCTGCTCCAGCGCGGCGGCCATGCCTACCGGCGGCTCGTTCCAGCCGCAATGCGCGCAGTAGCGGCGGCCGTCTGGTGTGATAGCGATATTGGTTGCGTCGCATTCGTGCTCGGCCACGGCCACGCTCGCCACCTCGCCGGTCTCGGCCACGGTGACCAAGCCGGTGGCGGTGTCCAGCGCCAGCACCGGCGGCTGCTCCAGCGCGTCCCAGTCCAGCCGCGCCTGCGCCGTGTCCTCGCCGAACTGCGACCAGTCCAGCACCGCCAGCGCCGGGAAGTGCTTGATGCGCTCTGCATCCAGCGGCCCACCGGCGGCCAGCTCTGCGGCCGTGACGCCGCGCGCCTGCAGTCCGGCCAGCACCTGCACGACGCGCGCGTAGTTGGTCTCGAAGTCCAGCTCCAGCGCCCACGACACGCGCAGCGCCGCGTCCATGTCGATCTCGCCGAGGTGCACGGCCATGGCCTGCGTCCAGCCGATGCTCATCATCGCGCCGAGCAGCTTGCGGCCTTCCACCAGCGCGCACATGCTGTCGTCGTCCACCACGCCGCGCACCACCAGCGGCCGCAGCTGGCCGTGCCGCTGCAGGCTGGCGGCCAGCTTGGTGATGGTGGCGTCGTCGTCGTAGTGCCAGCCCTCGTCGTGCACCAGCACCGTGTCTAACTGCACGGTCTTCCATGTCGGCGTCATTCGTCCCACCTCACTCCTCTCGATGCCCACAGGTCTGTCAGGTAGCGTTCCATGCTCAGCTGTGCCTGTATGTTGCGGATGCGCCTGCCTGCGTGCGCGCTGGCCGACGGCCGCGATACCGTCTCGTCGCGCACGCGGCCGACGCCGTCGACCACCGCGCCGTCACCGAAGTGCAGCACGTCGGTGCGCCAGCCGGTAGCCGTCAGCCTGCCGCGTTCGATGCCGCTGCGCCGGTCCCTGAACCGCTGCACGCTGCCCATGCCAGCGCCGCGGATGGCGCTGCTGCTGTCCGTGCTGTAGAACGGGAACTCTTCCATGATCCACTGCGTCGTCACGCCGAGCGCGTGTATCTTCACCGGCCAGTGCTTCTCGACCACGCGCCAGCACCGGCGCAGGCGCTCGCGCATGGCGGCCTCTGCCGGACGTTCCACCGCCAGCCCGCCGAGGCAGACGTAGCCGGTGTTCTCCGCCAGTATCTCCTCCCACTCGCTGATCGGCTCGCAGTCCGAGTGATATACCGGCAGCGGGTCAAAGCCGCGCCTGCGCATCTCCTTCAGGTTCCGCTTGGTGCCTTCAAGGTCCTTGATGACGTCAAGCACGATGTAGGCGGACAGCGCGTCCTTGTGCCG
>Ga0181339_1000138_pt1 | contig 18591 bp, 24 predicted proteins | sample Sp13VDMM110DD_FD_130101 | JGI IMG/M metagenome (GOLD analysis project Ga0181339, IMG submission 130101) | Freshwater viral communities from Lake Michigan, USA - Sp13.VD.MM110.D.D | ecosystem: Environmental > Aquatic > Freshwater > Lake | place: USA: Michigan | collected 2013-04-23 | reverse complement strand
GCCAAAAGTGAATTTACCGTCCCCTCGTCCACACTGCACCAGTGATACCGTGTCGTGTTCAGAAGCATCACAAGGTACTGGTTCTTTTTGTCGTAGCAGACCTCATGCAAGAAACTGCTTGCTGTCCTTGTGCAGGAGAAGTGTTTCAAATTAACAAAAGTGTCACGGTATTTAACTGAAACTTCTTGACCGACGGCCGAACCGGTCGCGTGGGCCAAAATCAATGAGACAACGAGGGCTCGTTTCAGCATCTGATACTTTCTCCGTCAACGGTGCAATATTTAACGAAGCTCTTAATCCGGGACGATCTAATCGTATCTTCCAAAGACGGCAGCCGGACTCTCTTCCTTTGATCCCCGAGGCCGCGTCCATCGTTGCGGCGGCTCAAAGATCGCCGCTAATCTGGAGCACCATCCTCTTTTTATAGACGTCAGAAATTAGGTTCGCGCTTAGCTCATTGAGGCGGCGATCTGGTTCCTCGGCAACTAAGTCTCACGATCGGTAACCTGCTCGGCTCCCGCTAGTCGCGCGGCAAAGCACGCCTCACGGTGAGGCCGGATTTATAGTACTGCGCAGGATTTGCCACGATAGCAGGCGCTGCGTATTGGAGCACTTGTTGGTCGCCCAGCTACCTTGCTACGCGTAGTTCGCCAAAGCCAATCCGCCATGGCAAGCAAATCGCTGCGCAATGCAGGGCCGTGCCAGACGCGTTGTCCGCGCCCGAGACTTTCAACAGCGTCCCTCACCCTAGGAAATTTGCTCTTATATTTATCACTCCCCGCCAATCCGAAGTATCGGAAATCTGTACTCAAGAGCACGTTAGCTCGTGGATATTCGGGAAATGCACCAAGATCGTGCACGAGGTCGTTCGGTCCATGATACCGAGCACCCTTTCGCCAGACAAATTCACCTGACCGGAATCTGTAAATGCAGTCGCCACGTTTGGTGTAGCGACTGCTTCTGAAATATTCGCCATTACGAAGTGCTCGAGTTACGCGTGCTAGGTAAATCAATCGATTGTCACGGTGTAGCGAGTTAGCAGCAAAGCCAAAAATTAGGTCACCGGCCACAGCTGTCTTGCGAAGCATTGGCTTGCAAATAGCAAGCGACAAGATGCCATTCTTTATGCATGGTGCCGCACCGGCGTCGACAGTTAGTTTATAGAAATAAATCTTCGCCATAACGCGGTGTCAATTGTTGGACTGAAGGAGGACGATACTCTTAGACTCCAGCCAACGGCGAAAGCGCATTGGCTCAATGAATTTTGGCAGTCTTGCGCTGCGTTGTAAGTATCCATTCTTGACGGACAGCCCACCCCAGTCATTCAAGATATCCTTTCTTACGCGATAAGCACGGTCTCTCCACTCGCCAATCGGCAGGCACCGCTCTAGTCTGCCCGATACCCCTTGGCGCGCACGCACAATTACATCCTGTGAATTTGGTTGTAGGACGCGACGCGAGTGGGCATTAATATCGCGTGCTGTCGGATGGACATCAGCTGCGAGAATAATGTCGTCGACAACAAATACACCAACAAGCGCATAGACCAACTCGGCGCCACCGCCCACATCATTCAGGCCAGCATAAAAGACGATCCAGTCCCCCGCAGACAGATTGGTACGTAATTGTTTTGCTCGCTCTCCTTGGTCCCCATAAGTAAGGCAGTCAAAGTCGGGGTCAAGATGCATGTGTCGGCCCCAAAGGTGATGCGGCAGACTTATGCCGAACGTAGAAAGCACAGGGGCAAGCAAGCCATAAGGTTTTTCCATGCCCGGATGAACCGCGCGGCTTTCCGGAATTGGGACATAGGCGAATCGTCCGGTACGGGAATGTACTGGCCCATTCCAACGGCCGCCTCCGCTGCTCAGGTCAGTCCCGACGCGGACAAGTAATGCGTTCACGATGGTCTCTCAAGCAGCGGCATCCGGGCGATCGTGCTCCTGAATGGAGGCCCGATCGAGTCAAATCTACCCAACTGCTGCACGACCAAAAACGACGCAACGCGCGCCTTTGATTTCCAAGGGCGAGACAAGCGCCAGACTGCCTTCCGCCCGCCCACGCAGCAAGCTTGACGGTCCAGTTCTGATACGTCGGTCGAGACGATTTGAGCAACACGATCGCGAGGCCGAGCGAGCACCGAAAACTGTCGCGACGGCTCTAACCGCGTATACATTTTCAGGAGATCCGATAATATCTGCGGGGATTAAAGGCCGCAGGCTCGTAGAAACTCAAAAGTCTCATCATAGAAGGCAGGCGGCCTTGTCGGATCATCTGGCGCCCCCTTTGGCACGAAGATGATCATGCCCTGTCTAGCTCGGGTCAAGATCACACGATAAGCGTTCTTCAGATATATCTGTTTCTCGGGCGCATTGACTTTTTGCCAACGGGTTCCGCGAAAGCCATTATGCGTCCATTGTCCGTTAAAGTATCGGTAGTCTGCGTCCCAACACACACAAGTCCAGTCAAGTTCTAGGCCTTGGACATCGAACTCTGTTGCGACCTCCTCGCAGTAAAATGATGCCCGGACGTCTTCTCTGTTGTTCAAAAACCATGTCGGTGCATCGATTTTCCCTGTCACATAGACGCCTTCGGGCCGAAGTCGATGAGCGCCAGATGAAGCGAGCAAGCCGAAACGCTCGCTACCACGCGCCCGATTTCGCAGCCATTCCCGCGCATCGTTCAAATCCCGAGTCAATATAATGGGATACCGATTAGCGATCTCCTTATAAGTCGCCCTTGCTTCATTTGGCCGGTTCTCGACGAGAAATTGGACGAAAGAAGAAAGCGACTCCGCTCGGAATGATCGCATAGAGACGGACAAATGAAGCTCATGACGCTCGATAGCGCGCGCTCTTTTAAGACGTTCCAGCATCGCTTCATTCGAGGCAACATGGTCTGCATTAGAAAGTTTGTCAGAGATGTAAACGTCCCAATGGGTGAACCGAGAGGCTAGCGCATCAAGCCACTCCGCCAAGCCGGCCTCTCCTGTATTGATCTCTTGGCCTTCACCGACCAGACAGATGATGACGCACCAATCCTCGTGCCGATCCATAACGCTGATTAGGAACTCAGGCTCGGACATATTGAAATCCTTGATCGAACGCTTAGTCCGCATGAATTTCGCGGCTTGGTCGCGCGTCCATGCCCGCTGCGCTTCGTCAAAGACAACAACCCGCTCATACGGCGGCCGCGAGTCGCGGATCGCTTCGTCGCGGAAGTGATGGATGTTTTGAATGAAACTTGCCGCCCGCCGGTGTGCCGAACTCTTTGAAGTGTTTTCTCGAACGCTTTCGTCTCGAGCTAGAGCTTCCCGAAGGACGGCGACGAGCGGACCATTCCCGGAAAGGAAGACCGCGTGCTCGTCGGAGTGATCTTTCGCGCGCTTCGTTGCGATGTTCAGCCCAGCGAGCGTTTTCCCCGCTCCGGGCACCCCGGTCACAATGCAAATGGCTTTCCGCTGGTGAGCCTTTGAACGTTCAATAATTTCATCTATACAGCCCGACGTGAGCCCAAGGTTTTGTGCTCCAGCGTCAGAGCGCGCAATGTCCTCAACACGATGAGCCCGATAAAGAGCCTGAGCCGCTTCCACAATTGTTGGTGTCGGCTGGTAACCCGACCCAATCCAAGCATCGCAGTCGATGGGCCGGCTTTTTTTCTCGCTGTCTACAAGGTTTAAAATCCACCTGAGGTCACCGGGCGCTGCGAGCACCGGCACTGCCACGCGATCGGCGGCCCAAGTCAAAGACAGTGGGCTCTTAGCCACAGCTTCCGTTGCCACCAGTACCGGAACAATCGGAACGATATGGCTGCCACGATGAAAGTTCTTTAGGTCAAGTGCGTAATCGTGCGCTTGCTCAATGGCATTGCGGTCGAACATCGCTGCACCCACCTTGAACTCGATTACAATTACGGTGCCGCCAACGATGAGAACAACATCTGCCCGCTTACCCATACGTGGGATGGCAAACTCAAGCAGAATGTGACCCCGCTCTATATGTTCCAAATGCTTTTTCAATATCGCAATTTGCTCGATCCAAGCATCACGTTGTGGCTGCTCTAGCGAAAAGCCGTGCGTCAGAACTAGCTCACCGAGAATCGCCGCAGACTCTGCTCCTCGAAATTTTGAGAACGTAGCTTGGTAATATGCGGCTTTCATACCGGGTCCCGTCTATTCCTAGTCTGCCAAAATACGTTGCCGCGAAGCATTACCGGATTTGGAATGGCTCGTTGTGAACATCGGCGGGCGAAGCCTTATTACACAGAGGTGTCTGAGAAGGAGACCGCAACGACTGTGAGCGAACGATGTGGTTCCTTGTAGGCGAAGGAGGCAAAAGCTATTGAATTGCCCCTTCCCCGATGATGGAAAATGGTCCCCACAAGGCGGGATGCGTGCTTCTTTTCGTCGAACCATTTTCTAAAAAAGTCAACATTGCGCGTCTGACAGCCTCGGCACGGCCGAGACTTGGATCGCTGGCCAAATACTCGAAAGGCCGGATTGTCAATTTGGCCGCGGCGTCAGACTCCACAGCCCAGTGCGAAACTAATAGCGCGCGCGAACCGGCGTAGAAAAAGGCGGTAGCAAGCCCTGACACGTTGGCCGTCTAGTCGGTACCGGCTTCGCCCTAACCCTCAAATCTAAGCTCGCAGGCCGCCAGTGATCGCTGAATGCTCTTGGGCATAGGATTACGTCGATCCGGGACTGACGCGTGTGGACCGATCAATGGGGTCGCCCACATCGTCGAGGCGTGCCCAGATCTCCGCTGCTCTTCGCGCCAAGGCCACCTTTTTATAGACGCCGGAAATTAGCGTGCGCTTCAAGAATCAAACGTGACAGGTGACGGAGCCTACCCGTGCGGTAGGCGGGGAGCGCATTCACACCGCGTCCCGGATGCTCGCCCGGTCTATGGAGTGGCTATTCCTCTAAGCGCTCGCGCCACGGAGCTTCCGGGTTCATTACCTTGATCCAATGCTTGCAAGATGCCGACGCATAGGGCCGATCGCGGCGATTCGTCCGTTACTCTTTGTCATCTCGGCAAAGCCTCTCCGAGGTTGACACGGAAGTTTGTCAGCAAATCCTCCATAGCATCGCTCGAAGTGTCCACACTCCCGTTAGCGTACAGCGCAAAGCGTGAGCGTGCGGCGTCTGCCATCTTACGACAGTGCTCGGCAACTTCTGGAACGCCTCCCTTCACTGCACTGTGCAGTGCGGCAAGCGAGGCGGCGGAACATGTTTCGCGGTGCGAGCCCGACATGGCGGAACCTAAAGCCTCGACGGCGGCGGCGGCGGCGTTAATTACGGCGGCGCTCAGCCGCTCTTCAAAGTCCTCAATGTACGCCGCCTCTGCTTTGACATCGAGGCGTCGCTGGGTCGTATTCATCGCAAGCAACCCGAGAGGCTGGCAGGACCACGCTCCGAATGCGCCCGGCGTCGGCTTCATTCCAAAACCGGGCATACAACAATTTCCACTGCCTGAGCATTGAATGGACTTTGCTCCGGCGTGATCAGGATACTTTCGCTGATCAGCGATGCTGTACATGCTCTTACGAAGTTTCTCGCGCAAAGACTCCCGGGAAGCGGCACGGGATATGTCGCTTCCGTAAAGATAGGCGTCGTCCACGCATTCGAGAAAGGAATGCCGATTGTGGGATGTGCCCAAACCCAATTGGTTCCGCAGCCGCTCCCTCAGCGCGCTGTCCTGCACCACCCTCTTCTCGCAGTAGTCCCGGATGCTGGGGTTTTGCTCGAGGATCACCTTGAGCTTGAACTCCGAGAAGCACGACTGAGTTTCTCGTGAATAAGATCCGCAAGCGTGCCGCGCCTGCTGTTGTAATTCAAACGGGTCCGGATTTGGCAAGTAGCCACTGTCTTGATTTTTCGGCACGACGGGCTGAACGCACATCACATACCAGCTCGCTGTCTTGCGCTCCAACTCCTTAGCTGTGTCGCACTTGTCGCGTGTTCCATCCCAGATGCCCGGGACCGGAGTCGGTGAAGTCAGAACAGCAGGAGCGGCAGCTGCGGTTGCGGCGGGTGAGCTGGGCGTGGAAGCCGCCTTCGCGGCCGCGATGTACTCTATTGCTTCGCGAAGGATGCTCAGCTCGAGTGCGCTGTCTCCCGCGCGCCGCGCGGCGGCGGCCGCTTTTTTGTACTCGGTTTCCGCGGTCTGCGGATTTTTTGAGTAAACTTGGCGTGCTGCATAGAGCGCACGGTCGGCGTCTTTGCAGTGCGTCGCCGCCGGCGCTGCGCTACCCGTTCCGGTGATGTCACTACACGACCTTGATCGTTGGACTGTCGTGCCAAGCGGCGACTGTGGAGGCGACGTTGCTACTTTCCCGGCGTCGGCACCCTTTTTTGTTGGCGCTTTAGGAGACTTTTTGTCTGCCATGTTTTCTCGACTCTGCGCAGCTCCCCCGACGCGAGTGGCTATCGTGCCGCTGCCGATCAGTTGGCGTCCGTCCGCAGACAACGTCGCCGAAAACTGTCCCGGCGCCCCAGAATTACTGAACAGGTAGGTGTTGCCTTGGCAGGTCCAAGATTGCGTCGGCACACACATGGGGCATTTTGGATATGCGACTCCGCCAGCGGCAATGACGGTGGTCCCGCCGGAATAGGTCCAAGTCCCAATGAATTTGCTGGCGCAGCTTGCTGGCGGCGCAGCCAAGACTGCATCTGTCAAAGTCATCAGGAACCCAATGGCCACAAACCAGGCCCCCGCCCAATTTCGCACCATTCCCTCCATCTTGACCCTCAGGCGCAAACCTAACTTGCGTTACCATAATCCGCCAATGTAGCGCTATAGGTCCGCGCCGGCGGCGGCATCGTCTATGCCGAGCACATGGAAGGTGAGGACGGCGTTCCCATGTTTGATACGGCGTGCCAGATGGGCGTTGAAGGCATCGTTTCCAAGCGCAAGGACAAGGCGTACGCCTCCGGGCCTTGCAAACATTGGGTCAAGGTAAGAATCCGGATGCGCCTTGGCGAAAGCGCCTAGAGGAATAGCCGCGCCAGCACCAGGCCGGCGACCACCGCGGTCACGATGAAGAAAGCTCGACCCGGCGGTGGCCCGCCATAGTCGTCCGACTTCTCATAGCCGGAGGGCATCACGCGGCCTCGGCACGTTGATCCTCGCGCTGTCCAGTTGCCACGATCGAGAGCGCTCCATTGGGGAGCGTCCGCTGTAGCATGAGGGCCTCAGCAGCGGGTGCTGTCATCCATTGCTCGAGCTCGGGCGGCTGCGTGAGGATCACCGGCATTGCCTTGGGATGCACCTTACCGACTTCCGCATTCGGCTCCGTGGTGAGAAACCCGAAAAGGTCGTTCGTCGTGTCGCCTTCCTTCACCTTGCGAACCGATGTCCAGTTGGTCCAGATCCCGGCAAAGAAGGCGAGCGGGCGACTCTCGTTTAAGGCAAACCAGACGTTGCCGCCGAAGTCTTTGTTGAACTCGCTGAACGACGTGAACGGCACTAGGCATCGGTTCTGCGGTTCAAGCCAGCGCTTCCAGTGCTTGCTCGCGGTGTTGCGGATGTTCGTTACGCCGCCGTCAGGTTCCATGCGTAAGAGCGCATTAAATTCGACGTCCTTGCCCTTGGCGCGCAGCTTGTCGGCGCGCTTCGAGGCTGCGTCCAGGATCGCCTTCTGTGACGATGGCATGCCCCACCGCGCAATCACGAGCTCCCGTTGTGCGTCATCGCCGTTACGCACGATCGGGGCCTGATAGTCCGGATAGATTCCCGGCAAGGTCGGCAGATTGCCGGTGACGTCGCGCATCGCGCGCGCCATGTCGAGGATCGCCCGTTGGCTGGACGTCATGCTGTAGAGATTACACATCGGGTTTATCGCGGGCCTTGCAGTGGAGCTTGGCAGGTGCCGAAACTCAAATAGGCGGTGTGACCGATGGTCACGATTTCGGTGAGTGCTGAGCCGTCGCGCGTGACTTTTGCCATTGCTCCAGCAACGGGAATGTCGAAGTTGACAAACGGCCCACTTGCGCTGGGCCGAGCCGTGAAGTGATCGCATCGGTTACGGTCGCATCGCGAGTAGGTACCGGCAACCAGGTCCAGATCCACGTAGACGGATGGGACCATTCGTTCGCAGCCAGTTTTGCTGCAAGATTGCGTAGCTGAAAATTCGCACCGCCACATCGCGGCGTTTGCTGTTGCAGTCATAACGACCGTAACGGCAAGCGTGATAATATTGCGCACTTTCAGCCTTTCGGCTTCGGCAATTGCCGAAACGCTTCCACGTTCGGATCTATGTGAGGCCAGTGCACCGCGCGGGCATCGTCCAAAGCGCGCTCGACGAGGTAACCGGTCTGATCGAGGCCAAGTTCGTCCGTGATGGCTTGGGCGGCCTCAAGCTGCTCGATCAGCTTTGCCTCAAGGCGTTTGCGGTCGGGTGCGGTCATGGCACCGAGCCTACCGTCGGCTCGGCCGATTGCCAGCATGCTCGCCAGGCAGCGCGAGCCTCCGCCTCCGTTGCAGCACGGCCGTCATGTGGCTCGGCACGGCCCTTGCGGTGAAAGAAATCCACGGACCAAAACCAATAGCTGGCCGCAGATATCCGGGGCCATGCCTGATAGATGCGGCCGACAACGCAGGGCTGCCCTGCATCAGATCGCCAGATCACTTCAAAGTCCGGCTGAGTGAATTCGTTGGGACGTATCGTAAGCATCTCAATCGCGCGGCGCAGCCGCCTTGTCATACAGCCAGTAACCGACATAGACGCCCGCGACCGCTCCGAGGCCGGCGCCAACCCATCCGTATTCGGGAATTAACGTGCGCCAGAGGATCCCGCCAATAACAGCGCCGGTTCCGGCGCCGATCGCTCCGAACCATGTCTTGCTTAGGCGCATTCATCCCCCGCGGCCGAGAACGCAAGATGACGCTTTTGCTGACTTTAGGCAATTCCCGGCATTAAATGGTTGATCGAGCGCGGTGGGTCGGTCTGCGGGGACGTTGCAAACGCGGCTCTGACCCTCAGAAATCCCAGCCAGTTGCTATCACCCCTTCCGTCTGCTCAACCGTCAGTCTTTCGTGGCGGTAGGCAGCGCGGCGTTGCCGGAGTGGGCCGTGCTGGTTCGACACCCACAGCAAGCGCCGCCGGGACGTCTCGCGCTGCTTGGGGTCAGGATTAGCCACCGGAGCCTTCTGGCCCAAGGCGTTGGGGCGCATTGGCCCCTACGAGCCCGTTCTCGCGGGATGTACCAGCGAGCACGCAGCATTTGGTATGTTGCGTCGCATATCAGAGCCCGTTTTGACGGGCGGGTGCGCCTGTTGTAGCCAAGTTCGTCTGAGTGCGTTGGCTCATCTCGCTTGGGCGCTTCTCGGCTGCGATCGCTCGCCGTACTCTGCGCGTCGGCTTCGCCGCGCGCACCTTGAAGCGCTCGGCAAGGTTTTGCTCTATCGCTTCTTCGGCCGGCTTCGCCCGGGTCGCGATCCTTTCGTCTCGGAGGCTTTCAAAACGCTCAGCCGCGCGGCGGAGGTGGGACTCGAAAGTGCGTTGAGCAAAGCCCGATCCGTCGCTCGACCGCGCATCAGCGTCATCGCGCGCGACGATGCGCACTACCTTCAATGTCTGCTTGTGATACGTGACGATGCAAGGCTCTTTGTAGCCATCCTCGTCGAGATCGTACCAGCAGTGCTGCTCGACGAATGTGTGCGGGGCGTCGTCGTCGTCGCCCGCATCCTCAGCTTCACCCAGCTTGACGTCGAGGAACACGCCGAGGCGCACCTTCTCCTCGATCTCGTTAGGGTAGAGCTCCATCAACCTCCTAAACTCTCGTTGTTTCTGATCTAGATCCATCGACTCTGAACTTGGATACCTCTTATTGACGCCACCGGCATCAAGAGGCCCGCGGATAGGCGTCATCCGGCATCGCCGGGCGCTCAACAGCTCGCGGTTTCGAATCTCTGCGCCGCGCCTTGCGGCGTCGGCTCGCGCAATGATGTCCCTGATCCGGCCGCCATTGCGCTCGGCCCGGCGCTTGGCGTTGTACCGGTCGCGCCGGGCGCGCTCGCGGCCGGCCTTGTCCAGATCAATTGCGCCGATCGTCCTGATCCGCAATTGCTGCCGGCGAGCATAAGTGAGCCCGATCGCCTTCGCCGCGTCGGTGGCGTCATAAAGGCGCGCGGGCGTGGTCAGGATCGCGGCAAGGTCCTCAGCGGTGAAGCCGTAGCGGCGGCAAAGCCCGGCAAGCTGACCGTCCGTCGCATCGGCGTTGCGGGCTTCGTTGATCAGGAACGTGAACTGTTCGGCAGACGGTCGCGGACCGAGGAAGCGCATCGCCTCACGCACCCGCTGACCGGCAAAACGCTTGTCGCGCTTCGGTGCCGGCTTTGCTTTCCAAGTGGGCGTCCATTCGGGAAGGGCGGCACGCTGGCGCACATAGGCCTGACACTCTTGCCAACCGACTCCGCGATGGGAGTGACAGCGCAGATTGTCGCCCTCAATCCACACGCTCAGCGACCGGTCCCGACCTTTGCAGCCGGGTCCGGGCGCCACGACGTGCGCACCTGTCTTGTCGCGCCGGACGCGACCGCGCAGCGCGGCCGCGAGCCCCGGCAAGCTGATCAGCGGCACTTCAGTCGGCGTCGATCAGGTTGTTCGTTTCGAGAAACGCCTTGAGGCCGAGGTGGAAGGCCAGTGCGTTTTCGCGATTTATTGAGATGGCCTGTAGCCCGATCCCCAGCCCGTCCTGCTGGAGCAACAGGTCGCCGCCGAAGTCGATGCAGATCGAGACCGACCTCTGGCGGAACCGCCCGGGCGAACTATCATGCGCGTCGAAAAGGGACACGTTTCTCGGATCGGCTGGAAGCTCGCCAGGTTCGATTAGCTCGGCCGGGACCCACGGTGCCGGCTCGGCTTCCGCAATTGCTCGGCGGCCTCCGCAATTCCTTTTAGAGGCCTTCCGGTCGTCGTCTGCGGCCCGTCGGCACGGGTCCGAACAAAAGAGTCGTGACCGACCGCCACGCTTCGCCCTCGGCGCGATCGTGTTGCCGCAGCCGGGCCCTTGGCAATTCACACGCGGGGCTTGTTCGGGTCTCAAGGGATCGGTAGATTTAGCGCAGTCGATTTCCTGAACGTCTTTGCGAATGTCCCGGTCGTTACCAGCGGCCGGGCTTTGCGTTTGTGAGGCCCCCCGATCGGGCGGCCGATCGTCCGGCGGGTTAGCCAGCGCGCCGGAAAGCTCTTTAGCGTCAAAGAGGCCGGATTGGTCGGTTAGCCGCAGCAACTCATTGAAATGATGGGATTTAGGTGCTCCCATCGGGCTCACCATCACTAAATCCGCCCTTTGATCTTCCATCCGAAATTCCTTTCAGTTGGCTAACCTTCGCTGGGTTAGCCAATTTCCGTTCCGCTTTTGACCTTCGCGTAGGCGGCGGTGGCGAGCCGCTTTTGGTCGGCGCTCTTGGTATAACGCTGCACCTCCGCCAAACTGGCGTGTCCGGTGATGGCCGCGATCTCATGCTGAGTGCATCCGATCTCCGCCAGCCGCCTCGCCGCCGCCTTGCGCAGACCATGCGCGGAGCACTGGGGCAAACCAGCCTCATCGCACCTTTCCCGAAACCAGTTTCCGAACCCGTTGGACGTGAAGGGCGTGCCATACCCCGTGGTGAGGAACGTCAAATTGTCCCGTGACGCTTCAGCGATCGCAGCGCCAAGCTCAGGCAGCACCGGGATTGCCAATTCAGCACCGGTCTTGTCCTGCTTCACATGCAGGAACCCGTCCCGGATATGCTGCCGGCCCATCCTCACCACGTCACTGCGGCGTTGTCCGCTGCCGAGCAAGAGCGCCAGCGCCAACCGCGCTTTAGTGCCGGCCGGGTGCCGGACCCTGAATTGCGCGATCTCAGCCTCGGTCCAGCTATGGAAGCCATCCGTCTTGATCTTTAGTGGTCGCACCGCGAGCGTGGGATCATCCATTCGGACCCCGGTTTCGATCGCGTGCCGCATCAAGAGGTGCAGGATCTTTCGGAGCCGGTTCGCCGCTGTTGGCTTGCGCCGTTCCATCAGCTTCACCACGTGGTCACGCTTCATGGCTGCGGCGGGCATGTCCCCGATTTTCACGCCGGTGGCGCCAGCCTCCTCGCACAATCGCTCAATGATGCCCCTGTAGACCCGCGCCGTGCTTGCCTTGAGCGACCTGTAGTCCGGTGAGGCAAAATAGCTCACTCCGAGCGCCCGCAGGCTCCCGGGCTTCGTCCGCGCGGCTCCTACTTCGCGAGGTTGGCCGGCGAGCCAGCGCCGATATTCGTCGGCGAACTCATCGGTACCCGGTGCATTCTTCGGATACACCGTCGGCCAGCCCGTTCGGCGAAAGCGAACGATCCAGACTCCGTGTCTGGTCCGAAACTCGCCTGCGAATTTTGGCAGGCCCCGACGCTTCATATCGTATCCCACGGATTGGTAGCTGGCCCGCCCTCGCCTCCTACTTTGCTTTGCGGGTTGCCGGTGTCTAGTTCGATCGAGCCATCGCGACTGATCGTGACGCGAGCAACCTCGAGCCCGGCGGCTTTCGCGCCCCTGATGGCCCGCTTCACGTCGTCCTGCTTAAAATTTGCGGCGGTGCGGCTCATCACTACCCTCTCGATTTCGTCGCAAAATCGCGCACTAGCGCCGCGGTCTTCGACCTAGCAACCTCGGTCAAAGCTTTGATTTTCCGATTAGTTTCCAAATGTTGCTTCAAGGCGCCTACCGCCTCTGCATTCATCGACCTCCCATTAGCCTTCGCGCGCTTGGAAAGCCGCTGTCGAAGACCTTTTGGCATTCGTACGAGAAAGGTATCAGTGGAAGTGTGAGCCATGACCTACGACTTTCAATGAATTTTGGTAAATGATATCGTCAAGCCATGTAAAGTCAAGCCTATATGGCTCGGAGATATCATGGCTGTGAAAAGGAAAAAGCCTCAAGGCCAAACAACGAAGGGTTCCGATAAATACATCATCAGACTGCCAGACGGGATGCGAGACACGGTCTCGAAGCTCGCTGCTGAAAAGGGCCGGTCGATGAACGCAGAAATAGTCGCTGCTCTTGAGGCACACTTAGAGAACGAGGACACAATTGCAATCCTGTGGAACAAGGTGGAGGCGTTGGAAGGGAAAGTAGAGACGCTTGAGCAAGTGACGAACGATCTCCGGCGCGGCTAGACCGGTTTCGTCTCCCGCATGCGCCTCAGACGTCTGTCGCGGCGCAGCTAGTTTGCGTTGTCTCCAGCACCTGCGCTTGCATCTGCCGTGATGTCAGACAGTGTCGCATGCAAAGTGGCATTCAATGGAATGTCGACACTGTTGGTGTCACCGGCACTGGAGGCAACACTGGGGCTGCTAGGAACTGCCGCATGAGGCGACGACACAGCCGGGACGGAACTCCCGATTGCGGGAAGCGCTGCCTTGATAGATGCCGTCAACGCTTCGCCTACATTGGCAGCCAAGGTTCGACCTAGGAATTCTTCGAACGCCTTCCGATCCTTCAGCTTCAAAAGGCCCACCGCTTTGCTTAGCATTCCTTTGTTATCGTAAAGTTCCAGCACCTTCTCGTAGTTGCCAGCTTTGATAGCAGAATCGAGAGTGCTGCGGCCTGAGGCGCAAATCGAGACTGGTGCAATCGCAGCAACTGCGTTTCTGAACTCTGTGTCCAAGGAGCCCTCGTCCTTGGAAGACCAACTCAAGTTCTTGAGCGTGCGATCCAACTCACGTTTGGTCGCCTCCACTGCCCAATCATCAATGCCTGCCGCTGCAATAGAAAATACATCGGCCTTCAATTGGGCAAGCATTCCCTGAGACTCGGCCTCGCCGAAGTGATGGAGCTTGCAGATCTCAAGAAACACGGAAGGAAGCAAAAACAGGTTTTCAATTTCGGAGACAGGGAGAACATGAATTCCTTTCGCTTGCAGTGTTTCCCGCACCGCGCCGCCGCGGCCGTCAACGTCTATGATGCCTCTGCATCCGAAACGATGAAGCGAGGCATGACGGCTAAAAGTTGCGACCGAGTGTATGACCTGCTCACAACCGCCGACCGCAATGACCGTGAAGTCACTATAAACACGGCGATAGATTGAAAGATCTAGCGAGCTGCTGTCGCCTTCGACAAACAAAATGGGCTGTCTGCTTCCGAGGACCTTTGCAAGAACGTCTTCCGGCAAATCGACGTTCCCCGGCACCGATGAGATAGCCCAGCTGTTAGTCGCTTTGTCATAATTTTGTACCACGAGCTTAGTCGCGCCTCTTCTTGACGCCGCAAACTCGAGGTCATGTGTTAAGTAGACAAACGAACAGTCGTCGCGCTTGGATTCAATAGCGTCCCAAACCTTGCTAAGCACGGCCTTGTGAATGTGAAGCTCAGGCTCGTCCACGATGAGGAGGCATCCCGCAGGCGCCATGATGCACTGCCCAATCAGATAAAAGATGACGCGCTCGCCGTCGCTTAAATCACTTGCGTCGTAGTCCTTGGTGGTGTCCTCCGCCTCGGCCGGACGCACTTTGATCATCGCACCATTCACAACAAGCCTGCGATGAGACAAAATGGATTCCCAAACCTCTTTTACGCGATCGATCTTCGCAAGAGGCGGCTTGACAGTAAGATCTGCGAGATGCGCGCGACGATGTTGGGAAGACAGATGAGCGTCCTCAGAATAGAGTGCCCTTACAACATGGTCGAAGTCCGTTAGAAGTGCTGTTTCCGGCTTGCCATGCCAACGATTACCAATTCTATGGTTGGGCTTGCCGTCAGCCGTACCCGTGCGAAGCATGTTCTCTGCCCGCTTTAGATCTACCACATCGATCTGAGTGTTCATCGCCAGATTGCGGTGGGCACCAATACGGTGAACTTCTTGCGGCGTCCCCGAAAGCTGCTGCTCGATAAAGGCCCCAAGGCGGGTCTTGCCGGCGCCGTTCGCGCCAATAAGCACGGCTGACTGCCCTGCAGTTAGTTCAAGCTGAATGGATCCGTCAGCTGTAGGGATTTCGATCATCATGTTGTGAAGCCTAAGAGCGGTCTCGCAGGAGTTAGGTTCAGTGCCGCGGGCGGGTCGCGTTCGCAATATCCCCGCTCGACAGCTGTTCGTAAAGATGTGGTGCTGTTGACTCTCGTCTAGAGATTGCAGCCGTATTCAGCAACGCAAAACCGTCCGTTGAAGCCTGCCCATGCGGACACTGGCGAAACAGGCTCCCGAAGCGTCCAATAGTGTCGGTCTTGACCTCTGGACGAAAATGTCCGAAGCATTTAAAGCCTATCGGACACAAGGGGGGCTAATGTTGGGTCACGGCGTTCTCATCGGCTACGCCCGCACATCCACCACCGATCAACTGGCGGGCTTGGAAGCCCAACTTCGCGATCTCGACGCCTGCGGCTGCAAGAAGGTCTTCCGCGAACAGGCCTCGTCAGTCGGCGAGCGAGCGCAACTCGATGCGGCTCTCGACTATGCCCGCGAGGGCGATACGTTGGTTGTAACGAAGCTCGACCGGCTCGCACGTTCTGCCCGGCATCTTTCGGAGCTGGTGGACACTCTTGAAGGCAAGGGTGTGACACTCCGTATCCTTAACTTTGGGGGAGATGCGGTGGATACCCGGGGAGCCGCTGGTCGACTTATGCTTAACATGTTCGCTGCCATGGCTCAATTCGAGAGGGAGATGATGCTCGAACGCCAGCGGGAGGGCATCGCTAAGGCTAAGGCAGAAGGCAAGTACAAGGGCCGCAAACCGACAGCCCGGGCCAAGGCATCGGATGCCGTCGGGCTGTTCAGGGAAGGTAAGCGCGTGGCTCAGATTGCCGCCGAACTTGGCATTGGCAGGGGTAGCGTCTATCGCGCTTTGGAGGCGGCGGGGCTCCGATAGGTCTAACGCTCTGCTGGTTGGTACTTCGGAGCCTTATGAACTCCGGGGCCGCATCGGAAGTAAGAGCATTGTTCACGGGTGCGGCATACCGCTTCGGGGTAGCGTCGCTGTTCCGGCTCGCAGCGATCTTGGTCAGTGTTGGATTTGGTCAACTCGGCGCTCGCATCCCCTTTGCCACGCTCTATCCCGCAGTGTTCGGAGCCGCCGTCCTCGCTGGATTGAGTGCTGGGCTGAGTGCTGGGTTGATTGTGACGCTGGCGGCGCAATCTACGGCTATTGGGCTTACATCGGAAAGTCTTATCAATTCCAAGCTCCTGATTTTGGGGATGCCGCGGATCGATCTTGCATCGTACATCGTAACGGCATTGGGAATTGCGTTGATTGCCAGTAGGTAGGCAAACAAGAAGGCGAGCTGGAAACCTCAACACGCAGTCAGACGGTGCTGCTGGAAGAACTCACCATAGCGTGAAGAACCACTTCGCAATGATCGTCGGGGTTCTTCGCTTGAAAGGAGCGCGATAGACGAACCCGAAAGCGAAGGACGATTTCGCGCGAGCGATTAATCGCATCTCAACGATTTCCCATCTGCACCAGCAACTCTATCAGGCCGAAGACATCGCTTCCGTCGACGCCCGTATCCGATCGGAGGACACCGATTTCACGAAATCCCTCCATTTTATAGACGGAAAAACTCCAATTGTCTCATCCCTCAATTCACGCGATCGATGTCTGGTGGTAAGACCCGAGCGGGGGCCATAGCTCGTAACAACTGAGGAGGACGGAGCATGTCGTTTTTTTCGTCGCTCAAGCGGTCGTGGCGAAAATCGTCGGACCTAAAGCGTATCAGCGCCACACTTGCCTCTCCGCCTGCAGGCCTCAGCGATCTAATGAGCGGTCGAAGCGAGGTCGCAGAAAACGAACTATTCGACCTTGTTGAGAAAGATGAGCAACTGCGCCACACAATGCTTCGGTACGGCGCAAGTCGCGATACGCTCAAATCAATCTATCGCGCGCTGCTTGTCATTGGTGCAGGTCAATGGGCCCGAGGCCATTGGGTGCCAGCCAGCACGTTTGCTTTCGAACAAACGCTGGAATATGTCCTGCGAAAAACAAATGGCGGCAAAGAGAAGAATCGAGATGTGTTGACGAACCTTGCTATCGCACTCGTTGACTACTTTGACCAAGGCAAGACGGGCGCGGTCGAGTAAGAGCGCCGCGCCGCTCCGCTCGGCACGCCTTGAGCGTGCAGAACCTGCGCTGAAATCACCCAAGGTTTCCACGTTGCAGCACGTTTGGAACTAAAGTCTGAATTACCCACACAACCATGTCCCGTTCATTGCAAAACTTCTCTCGATGGCCCGTGACAGTCACAATTATCTCCTCCCGAAACCAACCTGCTTTGACGTAATCAATGTTTCCGCCCAAAGCTTCGATTAAGCCGGTTGCATCGCCGACATGTTCCGTCTCTCTTACTGAGACGCACCACTCTTTAGCTGCTTTTGCCGGAGCGCTAAAATGGACTCTCTTAATGCGAGAAATAACGACGTCCGCGTTTGGATTAGCGCCCAAAACGGAAACTGCTTTGTTAAGATCGCGCGCTGCGATCTTGTTTCCTGCCGCGATTAACCTGCGCGCAAACGCCAATATCTTAGCGTCAGCACCAAAGTAAAGTCGCAAGAACTCGTCCTCTAGCGATCGAGCCACCTTATGACGATCCTCGAACTCTTTGGTTTCCAACAATTTCGACTTGAAATGGAACGCAAGTCGCCTTGAGGTCTGGGCAAGGCTTTCGGTAAGTGAAGAGAGATCGGGATAGTACTCTAAAGCCACTTGCCATGCCTGCGAGCACAAGTCTGAATCGTAGTGCTCGCTTTCGAGAGGGTCAGCATCAAACTGGTCATAGGCATGAGAATATATTTTTCGATCGTATTCCCGACGAAGCGTCTCATCGGAGAGTACACGGTAGGCTTCATTAATTTCCGCCATCCGGCCTTCGGCATACGTCTTGTCGCCGCGCCAAACATCGGGATGATATCGAGAAGCAAGCGCTCTGTACGCTGCTCGCACCACTATCGTTTCAGCGGATGGGAGCAAGCCCAAGATGGCGTAATAATCGATCTCCGACTGCATTCTTTGTTCCGATCAAACTGCGAAGGTTGTAGCTTCGATAGGTCAGCCGACCGCGTTCTGTGGCTCAAACGTACCGTTATTCTTCATTCGCTGCACCTTTGCTGCGTTTGCCACAATCTACACCGGTCATATCAATGTAGGCCATCGGCACACGTCCCGTAACTGCCAGCTCGGGTTTCGCTCGGGACTCTCTGAGGTGAAGCGTTCACGTCGGCGCGAAAACCTAGGTTCGTGGCAGTCGTGGCGCGGTCACGCGGAAGAGACGCGGATTGCCTTTACGCGCTGTCGCAAAATTCGTTCGTAGCGACCTCTGAAAACCAATAGTGGCCTCGCGACTGCGCAAAGAGCCGCACCTCGTTTAGAGCAGATATAGCGCCTGCCAATGCTTCGAACGCTTTGGCGCGCGAGGAGACAAAAGGTTACTCAATAAATAGGCACGCGCCCGAGCCTGCAATCGAACCTGCCCTTGATGTTCGCGTTGAAATAGCGGCCCTTTGAGTCAGCCGCCAAAAGTGAATTTACCGTCCCCTCGTCCACACTGCACCAGTGATACCGTGTCGTGTTCAGAAGCATCACAAGGTACTGGTTCTTTTTGTCGTAGCAGACCTCATGCAAGAAACTGCTTGCT
>Ga0181339_1000136_pt1 | contig 18800 bp, 29 predicted proteins | sample Sp13VDMM110DD_FD_130101 | JGI IMG/M metagenome (GOLD analysis project Ga0181339, IMG submission 130101) | Freshwater viral communities from Lake Michigan, USA - Sp13.VD.MM110.D.D | ecosystem: Environmental > Aquatic > Freshwater > Lake | place: USA: Michigan | collected 2013-04-23 | reverse complement strand
TCCCATTTTCGCTGCTCTCGTGCGAGACGTTTGCCAATGGCGGCGTCCAGGTCCTCCTGCGTGAAGGTCTTGGGCGCTTCGTCTCCCGGCGTTTGGACTTCGGTGACGGGAGGGGCCGTGGCCTCCAGTTCCGGCGCGGCTTCAACTCCCGCTGAGCTTTGTTCGTCTGACATATTGGCTCTCTGAACCCCCGGTGTTGCCCCGCCGGTAGGGTCGTGTGCTGTCAAGGTAACTGCGTCGCGGTTTTTTGGCAACTACCAGAGTTGCCACCAGCGTCGGTTCTGACTTTCTGCGATCGCGACGACGGCATCCTTGCGGACAGAGCAGACGCGGAGGTCGGCGTCGCCTTGCACAATGGCCTGGCCAAGATCGCCGACCGTTTGAGCGCCCGACACGTCCACGGTGCTCTCACAGGGTCCTCGCAAGCTGTCAGGGATTACGACGCTCGCCGGTCCCCCGGCGCACGCGCTCAAGATCGCGAGCAAACCCGTCAGGGAGGCGATCGTCAGCGCCCGGTATATTGTCGACTTCACGTTGCTTCTCCTCTTGATCCTGCCGGATGGCAGGTGTCTCCGTGGCGACCGTGTCCAGCGCCTCGCCGGTGGCCTGACCGACCGTCGCCTCGCCGCGCATCTTCTTGATGCGGGCTTGGTCGGCGCACCACGACAGCAGCAGGACCGCGGTCACGACGACCACGGCCAGGTACAGGTACGCGCGTAGGGTCAAGGTTTTCACAGCACGAGCTCAAAATGTGGGCTGTCGCTCTCGCCCTTCTCGCGCGGTAGCCCGTCGCGGTCCCAATCGGCTCCCCATCGGATCTCGACGCCGAGCGTGTCGGCCGCGGCGAACATGGCCTTGGAGACGACGTCCAGCTTCTTGTGCGACCAGTCCACCGGGAACGGCACGAGGTCGACGGCGTGGCCGTAGCCGGTGTGCGGGTTCTTGAAGTGGTTGGACTTCAACGTCCACGTCACCTTTTGGCCGGGTTTGGTGCGGCCCTGCGCGTACAGTTCGGCCTGGCGCTCGGGCGTGCGGACACCCTCAAGCACCATGAAGTCTTGTTTGGTGAGCAGGATGGCCATCTCCACCACGTTGACCAGATCGGGGTGGACGCCTTCAAGGCGCTCCTTGGACTTTGCGCCGAGTGCGTAGGTCATGGGGTTGGCTCCTTGATGCGAGCGGCTTCGTCATCCGCCGCCTGCGCGACCTGGTCGGCTGCGCGCCGTGCGTCGGGCGGCGCCGGCTGCTGTTGAGCGGCGTTCTTGGCCCCGACGCTACTGCCCCATCGGAACGCGCCGTAGGATACGGGGATGCCGAGGACGGCGGTGGCCAGCGAGGCCACGATAGGTGCGACAGCTGGGTCCAGCTTGAACACAAACATCCCGACGATCACGCCGGACACGATCATGAGCGAGCCGGTGACGGCCAGCGCGTCCAGTGTGGCGTAGTTGCGCTCGGGCAGGTTCATGTCAGCCCCAACACCGCGGAGATCTTGGGCAGCAGCAGGGTCAGGACCGACCCCGCGCCGACGAAGCCGGCCATCTGCCAACGCTGCAACGTCATCGACGCGTCGACTTTGCGCTCCAGTTCTTCAATCCGCTCTGTCAGCCTCACTACTCGGTCGGACACCACGTCGAGCGTTGGGCCGCTCATCGGTGAGCATCCGCAGCAAGAGGCAGACCCCGGCGACTAGACAGATGAGCGCGAAGCCGATCCAGACCATGACCCACCCCGACACACCCAAGGGCCAGAAGTTGCACGATGAAAAACGCATTGACTGCAACGACGTACAGGTACAGGCCATGCTGTGTCAGGGTTCCCAACTTCCACATGGATATTGATACGACGTGTAGCATAAGTTGTGCGACCAATGCACCCACCATGACGACTTTCCAGCCTTCACGATTTGCCCGCCAGGCGCGGTAGATCATGGCCGCGAGGAACGCGTCCAGCACCGGGGCTGCAAGGATGACCTCCGGGAAGCCGTACAGCGTCACCAGCAGGTTGTTGATGGCGAAAACCATGGACAGCAGCGCGCTGACGCCCATCAGGTCTGCGTACTTCTCCGGCTTGGACCTGTAGGCCAGAAAGCAGGCGACGAAGACGGCGACGGTGGCCGTCAGGTACATCAGCATCAGGCTCACGGTTTCACCGGCTCATCGGGGTCATCGACGGGCGGCTTGTCCGTGCCGCCGGAGAACAGGACGATGTTGTCCTGCGGGTAGGCGTCCTTGAAGGCCCGTTGCGCCTTGTCCTGAAGGTGGTGGACGCGGCGCGCTTGCAAGTTCGCCCGGGCGGCCAGTCGTTCGACCAGCTTGGACGCGGCTACGAGATCCTCAAGATCGGCCTCCAAACGGAGCTGCGCGCGGCCGATGGCGTCGATGTGGTCTTGAGCAGTCATGGCGGTCCCTATGCGATGGCGTCGGAGACAGAGGCTCCGTCAGCGTCCCAAACAAACTCTGCGGCCGGCTGCGCATCGCCGCAACCGACGCAATACAGCGTCGGGCGGCTTTGCGGATCTGCGGCCATTTCGGCGGCGGTATCCCGCGACATGGTGTTGGTCGTCCCACAAGCCTGGTGGGTGTAGTCCACACGCGGCGGCGTCTCGTTGCCATCAGTCATCGGTCAGGTCCCTAAACGTAGACGACGTTCTGTTGCATTTTCCAGTCGAACGAACCACCCGTATTGCTCACGAGGACGTTCCATGTGTTCGCGCCCGTCGTACCCCCGGTGCCGGCGTTGAGGCTGTAGGTGCCGTCGAACGTGCCGGACGCGCCAATGACACTCTCGACCGTGGCCGCGACCGCGGTGACCGTCGTCCCGTCGTAGGCGAAAACGCGCTGGAGCATCGTCCCCTTTTGCTGCGTGTCGTCCGTCTTGTTGGACACGATCAGGGCCTCCACCACGAACGTTCCGGCTTGCAGAGGGACAGACGAACGCAGGACCGTCGTCGACCCCGAACTGGTGGCCGAGAACGAGGCCCCGTTGTCGAAGTTGATGAGCGACGTGCCGAGGAACTGCCCGTTGGTCCCGCTTACGGTGTAGTTGGCGGGGAAGTTGATCGTCCCGACCGCGCGGACGCCGTAGTCGGTGCCGTTAGTGAGCGTCGGATAGCCGCGCACGTTGACCGTTGACCCGAGCGTGTCGGAGAACAGGCCGTAGGCTTGGGTCCCGCCGCTATCGACGCAGTACGGATCATGCAGGTTCACGGTCCCGCTGGCGCTGGTTACCCTCACGCCCGAGCCACCCGAGCCGGAGGCCGTGTTCGCGTTCCTGATCTGCGGCCAGATGTCGATTTCCGAGCTCGTCGCGGTCACCAGAGCGCCGGACGACGTGCAGTTCTCTGCGATCAGATAGACGTGCGTGTCCTTGATCGTGGAGCCGAGGGCATACAGGCCGTTGCCGCAGCCCTTGACGTTGACCTCCGCGCGCAGGCCCGACACCTTGCCGTTGATGCTGATACCGTAGCCCACGTCCTTGCCGACGCCCGAAAGCGTCAGGCCGTTGAGCGAACCGGTGCCGACCGTGGCGATCTCAAACACCGACACCGCCACCGTGTCAGCCCGGATGCCGGTCGCCGTGAACCCGGTCAGGTCGCGGTTGGCGTCCGCCGACTGGATTTTGACGACGGACCCGCCAAGTCGCATCCCCGACACGTTCGACACGCTCAGGAAGCTATCTTGGTTGTAAATAGCGTGTTGACCGGTGATGTCGTGGAAGTCGCAGTTGGAGATCATGCGCGGGCCGGTCGGCCCGGTCACTCCGACCTGAGCTTCGAGCAGCACACCTTGGGCCGTCGCGGACACGTCGAGGCCGTCCAGCCAGATGTGGCTGGCCGTCCCGTAGGTCGCGTCGTTCGAGATGTAGACGCCCTGCTGGAAGTTCCCGCTGGCCGCGATCGTGCCGCCGTAGGCGTTCGTTCCGATCAGGGTGACCTTGTTGGTGACCGAGAGGTGCGAGCCGCCCGTGAAGTCGATCTGTGCGTTGCCGAAGTTGACGATTGAGCCAGGGCCGACCACGCCCGAATAGGTGCAGCCGATGAAGCGGATGCCGCGGTAGCCGACGTTGCCGTTGTTGGTCCAACCCGAGGAGTACCCGCCCGAGCCGTAGATGGTCCCGCCGTTGAGGTTGACGTAGACGTTCGTTTTTGACGTGGCCGTGAAGGCCGGCGTCGCCGCCGTGTACTGGCGCAGCACGACGCCCGGCGCGAGCGTGACCAGTTGGTTATCCAGCAGGGTCAGGGCGGCGGTGATTTTGTAGCCCGAGGTCGAGCGCAGGATGACGTTGCGGTTTGCCGTCAGCGCCGCTTGGATGGCCACGGTGTCGTCGGTCGAGCCGTCACCGACCGCGCCGAACTGCTCCGGGAAGACGCTGATCCGACGGATCGCCGTCTGAACCGTCTCGGACACCGCGCCGGTCCCGGACTGAATGAAGCCGATCAGCGACGCGCCGGACGACAGCGCGAGCGCAGCGGACGACACCAAGCCGGTCTGCGCGTAGGTCTTGAACACCGACGCCGTGGTCCGCGTGAGAGGCCCTGGCGCGCGGTAGACCGTCACTACGTCGCTGTCCACCAGTGGTGGGGTCAGCGCGTTCAGTTCAGGGACTGTTTTGCCGACCATTTACGCAGCCTTCAGCCAGAGATGCGCCGCGCCCGTAAGGCCGCCGACCTCCGTGAACGTCGCGGAAGTCATGGGATCCCACGTATTGTAGGCCATGGGCGTTGTGAGCGTCACCAGCGACGCGCCGGCGGCCGACACCGCGGCTGCGGGGTCGATTACGCCGAACAGGGCCGTGGCCGCCGCGTTGTTGGCGCTGATCGTCTGGAAAACAGCGACGGCCGTGGCCGCGTCGACGTTGGTGGCTCCCCAATACGTCCCGGCCTCAAGGGTGAAGTCTGCGCCGACAATATCCGCCGTGACCGCGCCGAGCGCCAGAGACGACATGTCCCCGGTGCGAACCAGGACTGATCCTGTAGGGCGGCCCGTGACGGGGTTGTTTGCATAGATCGCCAGTTGGAAAGACCCTAGCCCGACCGTATTCACGCGGACCATAAGGTCGGAAAACTTGATCGTGCGCGTCTGGAAGGCGTACAGCCGCACAAGGTTCTCCGCGGCGGCGACGCCGCTCGACACGGCCTGCGAGGACGTGGTGGCGTACCACCGGCCAGCAATCGCGGGCGGGTACGGGGGGACTGACGCGGGGGAAAAAACGGGGGGGCTCATGGTCAGCTTCCCATCACATAGACGATGTCGTTGGCCGTGCCGATGATGAAGATGCCTGCCGTCGTGCTGACGGGGATGCTGATCGCTTCGCCGGCGAGGAGGGCAAAGCCGTTGCCCGTCCCGTCGTTCGTTGCCGTTACGCCGGCAGCACCGATGAACACCTGACCGGCGTTCGTCGACCGGGCCTTGATCGTCACGCCGTTCGACAGTGCTCGCGTGGTCAGCGCGGTCGCGGTGGCCGTCACGACCTGCTGGTCGGCGTAGGGGGCTGCGGCCCCGCCGCCGGTGAAGCTGGCGACAGAACCATCAGCGTTGATGATGGCTACGGTGTTGTCGACGACCGTGTTGGTTGCGGGAAGTGGGACGATGCGCGACATGGAGATCTCACAGTTGCGGTTGCGGCGGCGTCAGAGCTTGAGGTGAGGAAATGTCGCCCGTTTGCAAGGCGGCGTCGATGGTGCCGTCGATGGTATCTTGGATTTGCTCCGGTGTCATGCCCGACTGCAAAGCTGAGATGCGCTTGGTTTCGGCGTCGTACTGCTTGACGCGCAGCTCCTGTGCCTCGATCGACAGTTCGACGTTTTGGAGCGCCTGCTGCATCTGTTGCAGCATCTGCCCCATCTCCTCGATCTGTTTCTCGGCGGCTTGCAATTCCGGCGGCTTGTCGTCGTCGGCCAGCAGCTTCGGGTCGATCGACTTGCGCAGCCGCTCGGCCATCTCGTGTGCGCCCGGCCAGTCCATGCTCTTGACGAACAGGTCGCCGGCCACGGCCCACAGCGCCGGGTTGCCTTGCAGCACCTGCTGCATGCCCTCGGCGGCCTCTTGGCGCTTGGTCATGTACCCGGGGCCGGTCACGGCCACGACGTCGTACTTGCCGACGGCCGGGTTGTAGACCTTCTCGATGACGTTGCCTCGCTCGTCCTCGATCTTGCGCACGGGGACGTCCTGCGAGGGGTCGATGCGGGCCATGCTGACCTCGCCGTCCAGTCCGATGATGCGGGCGATGCGGACGGTGTCGTAGATCTTGGGGATCAGGTCGATGCACTGGCGCGTGACGTGCCGGATCGCCCGGGCGAGGTTGTCGACGTAGTGGTAGGTGCCGGTGTCACCCTGCTTCTCTCGTGCGAGGATCGCCTTGCCCGACCGTTCGTTCGACGTCGCGCCGAGGCTGCTGTCGTACTGGCCGGTGGTCGACTTGATGTCGTCCGACGCGCCCATCTTGGCCTGGATGAGCCCGGTTTGCGCCAGTGGCGGCGGCGCGCGCTGCGGCAGCGGCAGCGGGTTGCCGAGCGCGTCGGTCGCGTCGGCGTTGACCTCCAGATACGGCCAGTTGTTGACGTTGGCCGTCTTCCACTGGCTCTCATAGCCCTCGAACTGGCCGCCATAGCCGATAAACGGGGCCTTGGGGGCCAAGGCGAGCATCTCTGCCTCCTGGCTGGTCCAGTAGTTGTACATCCGCTGCGCGTCCTTGGCGTTGCGGATGAGGCCGGAAATGTGCAGTTCGCCGTCGATCTCGAACTCGTTGCCGACGACGCGAATGATCGGGATCCACTTTCCGGGCCAGTCTTGCTCCTCCAGCACGTCGTAGCCGTTGGTCTTGACCCATTTGATCGTCTTGCGGTCGCTGCGGCGCGTCTGGACGGGGTTGCCGAACAGCATGCGGGCGACCTTGTCCTCCCGCGTGCCCTCGAACGCGGTCAGGCCGTCGGGGTACAGGTTCAGCGTCGCCGGCTTGTGCTCAACATAGAAATACTCGGCGATACGCACCGTGTTCTCGTTGAGCCACTGGCTCATGCTCGCGTCGCCGACGCCCTGGTCCTGTATCGACGAGATCGGGCTGGCGTTGGGGAACTGACGCTCGTAGTCGGCCTTGGTGATGTCCTGCGTGATGAAGCACCACTGCGCATCTGCGCCGGTGGGGTCCTGGATCATCGGGTCCATGTAGACGCTGAACGAGTTGCGGATGCGGCCGATGCGGATGTCCTGATCGAACGTCGCCTCGTCGCAGTACTCGGTCAGGATGCGGACGTAGCCCTCGCCATACGTGACCTGATTGTCACAAGCTGTGTCATAGGCGACATCGGCGTCCGAGACGTACTCGATGTGCCGCATCATGCCGTTGAAGATCTCGGCGACCTCGATGTCGGCGTTGTCGTCGGCGGGGATGACCTTGCCGGTGGGCCGGTTCTGCCGCTGCTCGTTGGTCACCTGTCGGACGTGTTGCGGCAGCTTGTTGATCGTCAGGCACGGCCGGGCGTTGATCGTCATGCCCTGACTGGAACCTCTGGAGGACAGCACCTCTTGAGGCCATTGGTAGTTGTTGTCCGCCGAGCCGGCCATGAAGCGCAGGTCGTCGAGCTCGGCCTCGCGGCTGTGCCCCAACGCGCCGATGGCCGTCGTCATGCGTGACCGCATGGTCGCCAGCATGTCGGCCTGTTTGTTGGTGGCGGTGTCGGCAGAGGCCATGCGTCAGGAGCCCATCCAGGAGGATTGCGTCGGAGCGTAGTGTCTTTGCGGCGTCTTGTCGACACGGGCGGTGGACGCGACCGGGAAGGCGAAGGTGACGCAGATGGCGTCGGCGGCGTCGGGGCTTTGCAGCCCCCGGGCCCGCATGTCCTTCTTGCTCTCGAGGAACATCGTCCCCTTGCTGTCCGGCTTGACCAGCGGCGAAATCAGGTCGCTCTTGAGCAGCCGGTCGGCGGGGATGCTTGCCGTCTTCAGCCAGTCGCGCATGGCACCCCACATCTCGGCCCGCTTGTTGCCCCACATCAGCGGCTGTCTTGAGCGCATGCCGAAGTTGACGCCCCGCACCTGCTTGTATCGCTGCTCCTTGAGCCGGTCGACCACGCCGCCGCCCACGCCGCCCTCGTCGACGACCACTAATGTAGGCGAGAACTCCTCGATCGCCTCGATGACCCGGCCGACGACCTCCATGGTGTCCGCGCCGCGGTGCCGGCGGATACTCAGGATGTCGCGGCCCTTGCGCACCGCGATGACGGTGGCGTCGGACCCGAACCGGGCCGGGTCGACGCCGATGATGACGGGGGCGGTCGGGTCTTTCTGCTGGACGCGCTCCATGGCGTCGTCGACCAGGCTGGACGAGATGAACTGGTCGTCGCTCTCGTTGGGGAAGACCCCGTAGACCTCGACGTGCGCCTGGGGGCTGTCAGCCCCGTATTCGTCGATGATCCGCTCGTAGACCTTCTGGTCGGTGCCCTCGACGGTACGGGCGTCGATGATGGTGGTCGACCAGAACGCGCGGCGGGCGTGGAAGGCTTCGTAGAAGTAGCCGGTGTTGCGACGGGGGTTGGAAAAGGCGAACCAGAAGCGGTCCGGCGTGTTCTCGGTGAAGAACCCGTCCGTGACCGACCAGATCGCGTCGGGGATGCCCGACGCCTCGTCGAAGATGACCATGACGCCGTCGTAGTTGTGCGTGCCGGCGTAGGCGTCGGGGTTCTCGGCCGACCAGAGCTGCGCGTGGGCCGCCCACAGCCGGGTGTCGCGGTTCAGGTCCTGTTCGACGACAGTTGTGAGCCATTTGGCCATGGTGATGCGGGTGGCGATGGGCTCGAACCAGTGCCGGTTGATCGCCATGGAGGCCCATTTGGTGACCTCGGGCCATGTTTTCGTCGTGAGCTGCGCCTCGGTGTTGGCCGAGACGATGGTGGTTGAGCCGATCCGGGTCGTGAGCATCCACAGGACGAGCCAAGAGACGAGGGCGGACTTGCCGATGCCGCGGCCCGATGAGACGACCTTGCGGAACATCTCGAAGTCGATCTTGCCGCCGTTTTCGCGGATATGGTCGCGCAATTGGGCGAGGATGTCGCGCTGCCAGCGCCGCGGACCCGAGAATTTATGGAGCGGCGTGCCGGGCTGTTGCCACGGGAAGGCAAACATGACGAACGCGAGCGGGTCGTCCCGGATCGCGGGCGACCACAGCCGCGCCATCAGGGTCGTTTCGTCCTCGGCGCTATACTTCGGGGCTTGCACGGTACTCGCCTTCGATCACGGGGGGCTGAAGGCTGTCGACGCGCTGGTTGGCAAGCTCCAGCGCGCGGATGACGCTGATCTTCTCGTCGACGGTGACGTCGATGCTCTGCTTGGCGACCCAACCGCGGGTGTGCTTGAGCAGGTCCAGCGCGGCCTTGGCGTCGCCGTGGACGGTCGCGGCGGTGTGGAGGACGCCGGCGAGTTCCATCTCGCCGTCTGCGGCGCCCTTGAGCTCTGCGAGCTCGACTAGGGGGTCGACCTGCTGGAGCCGGCGGTAGTCGGATGGCTTCATGCCGGCGGCGAAGGCCAATGTATCGCCTTTCAGGCCCTTGCGGGCCGCCTCGTAGACAGCCGTGAGCCGCTGCTCGGTGGCGGTGAGCGTGAGCGGCTCGTGGGTCAGGGAGGTGAAGCTCATGGCGCTAGTTTACGGTCAACACGGTGATTTCGCCACCCGAGGACGTATCGTGCAGCATAGCTATTTCTACGGCGCGGCGCGCGTCGCACCCTGCGGACAGAGCCCCAGCAGCGAAATCGCACCCCGAACCGAGGGCGTAGGTGCCTGAGCGCACGGCTTCCCATCCGTCAGGTCCATATGTGACGACCAAGTCGCCAAGGCCGAAAATGCACAGCGTCGACCAGCTATCTGCGTCTTTGTGCCCCGCTGGTGGTGGGTGGCCGATCATTCCCGCCCGAAACCAATCTAGCAGACGCCGGCAAATAACGGCGTTGCCTGCGCTGCCGGCAAATATTCGACCGCGGCGAGCTATTTTTGTGGCGTGCCCGTCTCGGACGCCGCGCCAGGTCGATTGTGTGTCGGCGGCCAATGTCCGCCCATCCCATGCGATCGTGGTCATACTACGGAGAATAGGGCCGTTTTGCAAAAAATCAAAAAATGTTCGTGGACGCTGGCCACAGCATTCCACATTCCCTCGGCTCTCCCCCTCCCCCCTCCGGCTAAACGCAAGCCCTGGCGTCGTCACGCTCGCGTCTAGCGGTTCGCATCGTATCAGCACGCGAGCTGCAAGCCCTCGCATCGTGCGGACACATAGAAAGTGAGAGGCGAGGCCCTTTTTGTGGTTGACACCCTAGCAATATTGCTAGATACATGGGGATACCAACCACGGAGACGACACATGGCCACGTTCATTCTGCAAGCCCTGCCCGCATCGTTTGTCGAAGGACACAACGGCGCTTTGATGATGACGGTCGCAATGCGCGCCGTGCCGTTGATCCGCCGCGAAGTGCAAGTCGGCAAAGAGGACGACGCCCTGGCGGAAATCGCTGCGGCTCAAGCCGAGCTGCGTCGCATCGGCGTTCCGTATTCTCTGCGTCTTACGCTCGCCGGCCGCGCGCCGCGCGGTTTCAGGCAGTGGAGCTTCCTTTCGACGCGCTGCGATAACCCGCTCGGCCAAGTCGGCTAGTTTTTCGCTTAGGCGTAGGCCTACGCCTAAGTAACTTTTTGGGAGAAGTCAAGTGTCCTATCGTGAAGCCGACATCATGCACGAAGACGGTAACTATTGGGTTTTGAAGGTGAAAACCGGGCTTGAGGTGTACCGCGCCGGCGTGACGCACTCGACGCGAGTTGCTCAGATCGGGTGGCCGGACGACGAGCCGAAGGCCATGGGCTACGCCTTGCGCGAGATTGAGCGGCGCAAAGCCGCGGATCTCAACGCGAGCACATAACTTTCTGGCGAAAACGGCCCAAATTGCGCTGGGTCATGTTCTGGGTCATCCTGGGTCATCGACGGACACTCTAATGACCTACCCGCAAACCGTTGCCACGGCTGACCAAACGCGGCCGCTGGGTCAAATGGGTCATCTATTTGCGGCAGGTTCTTTCCTACACATGTACCTATCTGATACCTTATTTTTTAACTCCCCTTAGATAGTGAATGACAATATGACCCATACACCCCGCCAAACCCCCGCCACGCCTGCCCGGCACGCTCGGTCATTACCCCAAAAACCATGACCCATCTCTTGACCCATTTGACCCAGGATTTTCGCCCATGACGCCCTTCGCCCGCAAGTTCGCCATCGCACTCCACAACGCCGATCCGACGCGCGACATGATGGATTGCATGGCGGAGGCCGTCCGACGCGAAAATATCCGACAACTTCTAGCTGCGGAGAAAGCGTCCGCCAAACGATCCCGCTCGCAGAAACGCGCATGGCGCAAACGTAAGGCCAAGCTCGCCGCGAGCGTCGCGAAGAAATAAGCAAAAGTGCTTGACACCCCGCCAACCGCGGCGCACGGTGACGACATCAACCACGGAGACGACACATGGTCCGCTTCAACGTCAATGGCGCCGGCTTCAAAGGCGCAACCGTCCCTGGCGCCGCCGCCGGCCTGGTCGGCGTCTACCGCGACGGCATCCCCTACCAGCCGGACCGCGTCGCCGTCCGCGCCGTGCTGCCCTATCGCTGGCGCGCGGCCTGGGACCGCCGGCCGTCGATGTGGTTCGACAACGCGACCGGCGTCGCTCGCGCGCACCTGACCGACCGCCGCGGCCGTCCGCTGACCACGGTCTACGCGCACGCAACCACTTGACACCATAGCAACCTTGCTAGACGATACCCACATCAACCACGAAGGAAACCGCGCCATGACCACCGACACCGACGCACGCGAGCTGACCCTGTTCGCCGAGAATGACGGCGACTTGTACCGCTCGCGCATCCTGCCGATCATCGCCAACCTGGCCCGCAAGGTCGCCGCCGGCACGTTCGACGCCGACAAGGCGTTGACCCTCTGGCGCTACGCCGCGGACGACGCCGCGCAACGCTACACCAAGGCGCACGGCGGCGCGGGCTTCGGTTCTTACGGGATTTTCAGCCTTCCCACCCGCAAGGCTTGCGCCGCCATGCTCGCCGAGGGCTACGCCGAGCACGTCGCCGAGGAAGCGCAAACGATCGCCGCAGCTCGCCAGGTGCGCAAATGACCGGGCCGCTGCGCGACTATGGCGCCGCCAACGAGCTGCACCGCGTAGCGAACGCCTCTGCGTTCTGCGTCGTCGCGATGCGCCGCGACAAACTCAACCAGCACGCCACCCTCTACACCTTCCTAGACGGGTCACAGATGCAGGTGAACCACACTCGCGGCCGCGCCGACGCATGGCACCCCGACTGGCGCGGGACGGCCGCCGATACGCACTTGGGCCCGCTCAAGGGCGTCGCCCTGAACATCAACGCACGCGGAAAGGCGTAACCACATGACCAACCTCTTGACCCGCGTCTTCGACGCAGCTCGCGACGCCGCCCCGCACCCTGGCGAGGCCATGGCGATTGACGACCTGCGGCGCGACCTGCAAGCCATGCTCGACACGGCCACCGACGCCGGCCTTGACCCGTCCGTGATCCCGGGCGTCCTGACCGCCTTCGCCAACCTGAGCGCCGCCGTGACGGTGCAGCCGTTCGACCTGTCAACCGACGACGACGGATCTAACCCCGTCATCACCGAAACCACCCCGTCAGCGTTCGTCGACTGGCTCGCCAACCTCGAAAAGCTCGCACAATGACCAGCCTCCTCGCACGCTTTAAAGCCGCCACCGGCCTGAGCGACCAGCAGATCGCCGACCTGATCGGCCGGCCGCGCTCGACCGTGCAATCTGTCGTCGCCGGCCGCGCGCCGGACACCACGACCGCAGCGCAGATCCTGCCGACGATCACCGAGCGCCAGGCCATGCTTGACACGCTCAAGCAAGACTGCCAACGTGACGACACCAACCACGGAGACAACACCCCATGACCCACTATGCCGACCCGACCGTGCTGCACGCCGCCGACTGTCGGACGTGCGGCCGCACGGTGCGCGACGCCGACGTGCTGGAGGATGGCGAGTGCCCGTCCTGCGTCGATGACGCACCCTTGTTCGTCGCCCCCCGTGCCCGCACCGACTGGCTGGCCCTCGCGGCTGACATCGTCGTCCAGGTGCGACTGTGAGAACCCACCCCCTCTACGGTCACCCGCACGCGATCATGTCCGTGCACGACCTGACGCCCCGCACGTTCGAGGAGTGCATGTCCTCGCTCACCATGGCGATCGGCCAGCTCGAACGCCTCGCCGCCGACCTGAGCCCTGCGCAGCGCGACCGCCTGACTGCGGCCGCTGCCAGGCTCACCGCAACCGCGGAGACGACCACATGACCGACCCCCGAGATCACCGCCGCGTCGCGGCCATGCAGACCAGCCAGTCCGAGCGCGGGTGGGACTTCCGCCACACCGACGAGACGCCCCTGCCTGCCCGCGCCCTGGCCGAGATCCTGCGGCCGCGCTCGCTCGTCATTCTGGCCGTCATCGCCGGCGTCTCCTGCCTGTGGTGGCTCTAATGACTGCCTCAGACAAGACGAAAGATGGGGGTTCATCCCCGACTCTGACTTGGCGGACCGTCTGGCCCGGCGAGTGGACCTGCGACAACGCCGGTTACATTTGGGCCGACAGCCTCAAGGGCGGTCGCACCCACATGATCGACGTGCGCGGTTGGGGCTATCTGACAGGCGGCGGGTTGGGCGCGCTTGGCCTCAAGGCTACGGATGCCGAGCGCCTGCAAGATGACCTCGGTAGGCTCCTGTGCGCTGCTCCTGATATGCTGGCCAGCCTTCAGACCATGCGAGATTACGTCTCGGACCGTCTGATGGATGCGATGGCTGCGGGCGAGACCGAGATGCAGGGCGGCGGAAACTGGGAGGTCAGCAAATGCTTCTACCCGGTCGCGTGGAAGCCAATCAATTACCAAACCACCCTCCCTCAGACGGAGAAGGGGTCATGAGTATGGTTCATTCGCCTTCGGCTCATACCCAGAGTGCGATGGATGGGCCGGTTGTGTCAGGTCATATGCCGGGGCCATGGACGATCACCGGGCGTCACTTGCTCGGGACCGGTGTTATGGGGCCCGACATGGGCCTCAGCACCACCGGACCGATGGCGACCTGTTGGAGCGGCGGAGAAATCGGAGCCGACAGGGCCGAGGCCAACGCTCGCCTGATGGCCACCGCGCCCGATTTGATGGAGACGCTTATCAGGCTCGCGGACGCTATTGAGCCGCTAGTCGCCACACCACCCATTGTCGGGCCGGTCACACAGCGTGTCCGTGAAGAGCTGAGCAATGCCCGCAACGTCGTCGCCAAGGCTACCACAGCCCCCGACTCGGCCCTCGGTAGGGATGAGCGCCCTTGCGCGAATGCACCAAGCAATCCGGCCAGCGGAGAACTGAAAGCTGCTGGGGTGGCTGAACACCCTCTGATCCGCGAATACCGCCCCTCGATGGACAAGGACACCCTGCACGATTGGGCTATCGACGCGGTGGACTTCATGCGCCGCCTCTCCTCCGAACGGGAGAGGCTGCGGGAGGCGTGTCGAGACGCAGAAGATTACCTTTCGGCTACGTTCGGCCCGGCGCTTGAGTACGAAGAAGGCGGTCACACGCAGCGATGGTCGGATGACGACGCTCGCGACGTTTGTGAACGTCTCACCGCCGCCCTCACTCAGGGAGAGAGCCGACAGACCGGGGGGCAGGACATTGCGACGGCTCCGAGGGATTTGGTCGTGTTGATGTTTGAGCCGCACTCACAGGGCGGGTTCATGTTTGCCGGGTGTATAGGCGTTGACGGGTCGTTCCGCGACAACCTGCAAGGCGTAATCCAGAACCCCACCCACTGGCAACCCCTCCCTGCCGCCCCTACTCCTGCTGATGGGGGTGGGGAATGAGGGTTCATTCCGCTTCGCTCCATACCCAGCCTGCGACGGATGGGCCGGTTGTAGTCCTCGACCAGAGCTATCGAAACTTCCACGCCAAGGGCCTCGACTATCTGTGCCTGAAGCGGTCTGCCGAACACACCGTCAAGGTCTATTTCTTCGACGGCGACGCGGACCTGTCGGCGCTTCCAGAGATCGTAATGCCGCACGATCATCGGTATGACTTCGACACCGTATGCATTGCTGGTGAAGTCTCCAACAAGGAGTTCGCCCGCTGTGCGCCTTTTGCCGACGCGGTCCGCCATGAAGAGTTCGCATGGGACACGCCCCTTCTCGGGGGCCACGGGTTCTCGCACGTTGGCGAGGCTTGGCTGACGGAGGCGAGCGTCTGTGACTACCGGGCCGGTGATCGCTGGAGGTCTGGCGCTTCCGTAATCCACACCCTGCAAATCAGGCGTGCCGGGACGATTATACGCCTTGACCAGTTCCATGACGTTGTCGCAGTCGGAACGCCGACAAGCACGTTTCGGAAGGCCGATGAGCCGGGCGACATAGTCGCGCCGGAGATTGCTGGCCTCTATGAGCCGATGACGCCGGATTACGCTCTTCACCGCCTGCGCCAGTACGCTGAAGCCTGCCGGACTACCACCCCTGCCGAAACTGGCGCGGTGGGTACGGAGCGAAGCGAAGTGCACCATGAAACCGGAGAGAAACCATGAGCGAGCAAACCGCAGACGCGTCCGGCATCTGGCGCGAGACTGCCAGCAGCGCCCCTGTTCCGGCAGCCCCCGCCCCTGAAGGGATGCCCGGCGTCTTCATCCCCTCTGAAATCGCGGAGCAGATCGCGGTCGTTCTGGAAATGCGCGGCTACCCTGAACTTGCCGCCAGGCTCGCATCGGCACGAGCCCCTGAAGGAATGCGGGAGGCGATTGCGAGGCACCTATTCGACAAAAAGATGATGGCCGCGACACACCCTGTCTCTTGGGAGCGCCTATCCGAGTTCGGGCGCGAAAATGCTTTCAAGGAAGCCGACGCCATACTCGCCATCATCGCAAAAGGGGAAGGACGGTGAGGAAAGTCGTGCGCGATGTCATCCTGGCGGCGCTCGCTACGGCCCTGCCGCTCATCCTCTTGGCGGAGTTGATCTGGTCGTGACTTGCCAGCGGCCGGCGCGCACGGCAAAGTACGCCCATGTTATCTGAACGACTTGCGGCGCGCACAGAGCCCGATACGAACGGAGGCTGCCTACTTTGGTCAGGCTGCACCCATCGCGATGGCCACGGGCAGCTCGGTGTCGACGGAAGGGTAGTTTACACCCACCGCGTCGCATGGGAACTGGCGAACGGCCCTGTCCCGCGAGGCAAGTATGTTCTCCACCGCTGCGACGTACCCGCCTGCGTGAACCCCGCACACATGTTCCTTGGGTCGCACGCCGACAACATGGCGGACAAGGTCGCGAAGGGCCGGCAGCACGACGGCGCAGGTGAGCGAAACGGACGCGCCAAACTAACGGGTGCTGACGTTAAAGCCATCCGAGCGCGGCTGACTGGCGGAGAAAGCCACGGCGCCATCGCGCGCGATTTTGGCGTCACTCGGGCGGCGGTTTCAGACATCAAAACAGGCAAGAGGTGGGGTCACCTCGCCAGTTGATCTGGCCGTAGAACATGCTAGGTTCTGCCTACGCCTCCGGGCGTGTTCTCTCGTGGTTGATTGAACTTGTGGCCCCCGTCGGAAACGACAGGGGCCACTTTCATATCCGCACCTTGCTGTCGGGCGTCGTCTCGGCCATCCGGCGCAGCTCGCTTTTCGAGTGCTTGGCGGCCACGGCCGGCGCGGCGAAGATCTGCTTCTTGGTGGGGTACTCGACCGACGCCAACCGCCCCAGGTCCTTCCACCCCGCCTCCTTCAGCGCGTGCAGCAGCGCCGGCTGCGGGATCTTCACGCCCTGCGGAGCCCCGGCGGACAGACGGTCACACAGCGAGTGCAGCGGCGAGCTGATGACACCTGACGCGAACTCACCCGCCCGGGTCTGGATCAGCGTCACCAGATAGCCCTCGGCGATCGACATGCCGTGCTCGACCAGGTTGGCCTTGAAGTCGGTCCACGGCGGCGCGGCACCCGGGTTGAACGCCCGCACGTCGCGCGCATGCAGCCACGCGGCGCACGCCTCGAACCCGCCCGACTTGAACCACTGCCACAGCGCCCACCCCGCGTCGGGGTCCATCCGCGGCGCGTGCGACCAGACGCAGCACCAGCGCCGGTCCTGCGACGGCAGCGACAGCGGCACCGGGTCGTTGGAGAACGCCAGGACGAACAGCCGGTTGGCCATCGAGTAGGGGTGGTGGTGCTTGCGGTTGATCGGCAGCGTCTCGGGCGGGGCGGCGATGATCGGCTTCAGCCGGTTGGCCAGCACCCGCCGGGCCCCGGCGTCGGGCTCGCGCAGCTCGTTGATGAGCAGGATCTCGCTCTCCAGGTGATAGTCGAACGCCGACGACAGGCTCTCATTGTCGACCAGCCCGCGGTTCAGCATGTTCGGGCCGCACACCGACCAGATGAAGGGCGCCCACATGCTGTCCTTGCCGCAGCCCTCGTCGCCGCCGTGCAGCACCGCGTGGTTGACCTTGATCGCCGGGTTCTGGAGCTTGAACGCCATGACATCCCACAGATGCTCAAGCAGGTCGGCGTCGGGCACCATCAAGCGGCAGTGGTCCAGCCACCGTGTCGGGTCACCGCCGGGCGTCACGGGCGGTCGGGCGTCACGCCAGCGGTTCGCCAGCGGATCGCCGCCGTAGGCCACCAGCACGTTCTCGCCCGCGGCGTAGGTCACGCCCGCCACGGACGCCGCCCCAAGGGCCATGCGGTTCTCGTCGAAGCAGACCGACGCCTCGACGCGGCGCTTGCCGTGGATGCTCTGGCAGCCGATGTGACGGTACAGGGCGTTGAACGCCGACCGGGTCACCTCGCGCCGCTCGATCAGGTCGAAATAGCTGTCCTCAGCCTGGACGTAGGCGAACCGCTTGTACCAGTCCGCCCGCTCCAGCCGGCCCAACTCCTTGCGCTCGACCTCGGCGATCACGGCCGCCGTGTCGTCGGTGAAGAAGGCGGACGGCGTCAGCTTCTCCTGCATCTGCCGCATCTGGTCGGCCAGCAGGTCGTCTCGCAGCCCTTGCTTGGCCAGCGGCCCGCCCTGTGCGCCGACCCACTCAAGGAAGACGGCGGACGACAGGTCCTCGCAGTGGCCGTGATGGCAGCAGAACGCGCGGTCGAGGGGCCGGTAGCCCGCGTCGATCGACCCGTCGGAATGGGCGTCCTTGTTCGGGCAGACGATGCCGACCCACCCGGCGGCGTTGGCGCGCGACAGCACCATGCCGTGTTCTGACAGCCACTTCAGCACCGGGTCGGTGCCGGTGTCGGCCAGCCGCAGCGGGGTGTGACCCGTCGTGTCGGCCTCGTCTGGCGTCACGCCGAGCGCCTCGCAGATGCCCTCCAGGGTGAACTCGCGGTCGGGGTGAAACTCGACCAGACGCGAGGCAAAGCTGTCGCGCCCGGGCTTGAGGTTGATCGACCCGGGGACGCGGAACTTGCGCACCGCGTTGACCGCGCCGGGGTCGGTATAGCCTGCCGCCGCGATGGCCTTGATGGCGGCGACGAACGCGGCCTTGGGGGGCTGGTTGGTGAAGGCGTAGCCCCACTGGTAGGAGCCCTCCGACGTCTCCATGATCCACGTCGGCGCGAGCGGCGGCGTCTTGGGGGCCTTGTCGCTGCCGACGTCGTCCAGCATCATGCACAGGACGAACTCGCAGTTGTCGGCCGAGGCGCTGACGCCGTCCGTCATCCGGTCGAGGATGAACGAGCCGGTGTTGAGGTAGGGCGACGTGCCGCCTCGCATCCG
>Ga0181339_1000134_pt1 | contig 19141 bp, 26 predicted proteins | sample Sp13VDMM110DD_FD_130101 | JGI IMG/M metagenome (GOLD analysis project Ga0181339, IMG submission 130101) | Freshwater viral communities from Lake Michigan, USA - Sp13.VD.MM110.D.D | ecosystem: Environmental > Aquatic > Freshwater > Lake | place: USA: Michigan | collected 2013-04-23 | reverse complement strand
GGAAGTCTCGGAAACCCGCGCGTCGTCGCTGGCCTTCTCCATGTCCACGACTATCGAGATCGTTCACGCCAACATCCTGAACCGTGGCTTTACCGGCGGCGCTTATGCTGGTGGTGACGGTGTGGCCCTGTTCTCGACGGACCACCCGACGCTCTCGGGCAATCAGGCCAACACGCTCTCCGCTGCTGCGGACCTTTCGGAAGCCTCACTTGAGGACGCCATCAAGGTTCTGATGCAGATGAAGAACTCGCGTGGCCTCAACATCCCGGTTGCTCCGACGAAGCTGATGGTCAATCCGACCGAAGCCTTCAACGCGGAGCGGATTCTGAAGTCGAACCTGCGTACCGGCACGGCGAACAATGACATCAATGCCATTCGTTCGATGGGTCTGCTGCAAGACGGCTACATTTCCAACCCGTACCTGACGGACCTCGATTCGTGGTTCCTGAAGACGGACGTTCCGGGTGGCCTGAAGTCTCTGTGGCGTCGTGAAGTCGAGCTTGAGCGTGACAACGACTTCGACACCGAGAACCTGAAGGCCAAGGCTACCGCTCGTTTCGTCCCCGGATGGGGCGATTGGCGCGGTGCTTTTGGGGTACAGGGGGCGTAGTCCTTCTCTCCAATAAACCCACCCCCGGCAGGCTTCGGCTTGTCGGGGGATTGGAGGGCTAAATGTCGATCCGTCCAGATACCAGAGGCGCACCGGCCTACATCCCCGGCGGAACGTGGGCAATTTGCCAGCGCTGTTCCTTCAAGCGCCGTCGTCCTGATGTGGCGAAGGAGTGGACGGGCCTGATGGTTTGTATTGATACCTGCTTTGATCCTCGCCCGGCTATCTTGACGGCTCCGAACGTGGGGCCGGAGGGCGTACCGCTTCCAGACATTTCCCCGCGTCCGCCTAATCTGTTTATCGACGTAACCGATCCTGTTTTGCCGGAAGACCTTTAGCGATGGCGACTCTAAACGTAGCTCCAGCGCTTTCGGCTTACGATCTGCGAGACGGTCGATTGATCGAGGGAAAAAGCTTTCGCGAGGTCTTTGTTTCTCTCGCCGTTAGCAGCGCGTTGGCGCATATCAATAACCTTTTCGGCGGACAGCTTGGTATGAGGGAGCGCCGACCCGCGCGCGACGCGGCCTCGCTTGATCATGTCCATCTTGTTGTCGGCGTCTGTGCCGATGCGAAGATGCAGCACGTTGCTGCACAGCGGGTTGTCGCACGAATGAAGGACATGGTCCGCGCTAGTGATTTTTCCGTTCTCCAGCGCCCACGCGAGCCTGTGGGTTTTCCACGTCCCGGCGAAAGCTCCGCTGTTTTTGCCAAGACCAAGAGACCCGTATCCTGTGGAGGTAAGGGGGCCTGTCCATTCTATACAACCACTCTCTCGCGGCTCAAGGCGGCTATAGAGCGCACAGCGAGGCGAGCAGTATCGTTGTTTCGCCACCACTTTTGGGATAAGTGTGCCGCAGTGAATGCAAGGCTTTTCCATTCCTTGAATATATCTCAGGGGTTGCCACATGGCAACTAGCAACAGCATTTCAGAGACGTTCACGGCGCGGGACGTGATTACCCAAGCCATGGCGCTGATTACGGTGCTTGGCGGTGGTGAGACGCCCTCGGCTGATGATGCGGCGCAGGGCCTTACTCAACTGCAATGGATGCTGAAAAGCTGGCAGTCGGATGGCTGCAATCTCTGGCGCGAGGAAGAGGAAACGATTGTGTTCCCCGCCGCGACTGAGACGGTCTTTCTTGATCCTCGGGTTCTGGACGTTCAGGAGGCGCGGGTTGAGATTGACCCGACGTTCCAACGCATTCTGGCTCGGTGGGAGCGCGGTGAATACATCACTCTCCCGAACAAGACCGCTCCGGGAAGCCCGACTATCTTCTATTTCCGCCGCAAGCGCGACACGGTGACGATGACGCTTTGGCCGGTGCCGCCTGTGGAAACCAATATCTTCTGCACCACGGCCCGCGTGATTGAGGACGTGACGGACCTCGACCAGAACATCGACGTTCCGCAGGAATGGTGTGAGACGGTGACTTATAACCTCGCCGCTCGTTTGCTGGACACCTTTGGCATTACCGAGACTAGGCCGGTTGTTGCGTCAAAGATTGTCGCGATGGCCCGAGAGCTTTACGATAAACTCAGCGGGTTCGACCGCCCGTCGTCTGTCTTCCTTCAACCGCAATACCCCTACAGAGGATACGCATAATGAGCGGCGTTAACCGTTTCTTTGAAAGCCCGAACGGCGGTGACGTTCCGGTTAGCTACGCCAAGCCCTTCCCGGTCACGACCATGTTCGGCGCTGGCTCGGCTTCCACGACTGCGGCCCGGTTGCCGTCTAGTGCGGCGACGAACAACGCCACGCTGATTAGCGCCAATCCGGGGGCGATTTATAGCGTCAACGGCTACAACGCCTCGGCTGGCGTGATCTATCTAAAGTTCTACGACAAGGCGACGGCCCCGACTGTGGGGACTGATACGCCGGTCCTGACGTATGCGCTTCCTCCAACCTCTACCTTTTCGTTTGAGACGCCGTTCGGCTTCAGCGTAGGTATTGGCTACGGTCTGGTCACAGGCGCGGCGGACAATAACAACACGGCGGTTGGTGCGGGCGACATTCTCGGCCTCACGATTGTTTATGCCTAATGTCCAGCGGGGTCATGGATTGGGGGCTGCTTTGGGTCTCCCGTGATCGGGTGCCCGGTGTCTCGCCAGTAAACAAATTCGGTCGCAATCAGGACGTGGATACTGCGACCACGCCTGAAGACTTGTGGGGTGGCGGCGGGCTATACACGGGCTTTCCGACCGTTACGTCTGAGCCGGTTGAGGTTCTGTCGTCGGATGCGGCGGATGCGTCTGCGGGAACGGGCCTTCGCACGGTAGTTATCCAAGGGCTGAATCAGGACTGGGACGCCGCAAGCGAGACGATCACGCTCAATGGCCTGACGCCTGTGCAGTCGGTCAACACCTATCGCCGTGTCAACACGATGCGCGGCACGACGGCAGGGTCGGGCGGCTTCAATGCGGGGACGATCACCGTCCGCCATGCGACGACAGAGGCCAATGTGTTTTTGGCTATGGCTCCGAACACTAACCAATCGAATTGCTCAGCGTACACGGTTCCGGCTGGTCACACGGCTTATCTAATGTCGTCGTTTGGGACTTTGCGGGGTTCCGTTAACGGAACGGCGGATTGTGCGTTTGCGATTCGCGCGCTTGGACAAGTGTTCCGATACCGTAGACCGTTCACGATTAGCCCGAACTTCGAGCATAACGAAACGCTCTGTTTGCCGATTGAGATTGCGGAGAAAACAGACATCATCATCCGTTGTACGTCTGTGTCGGTTAGCAACCTTGAACTTTCGGCTGGGTACGATTTGACGTTGGTAAGGAACTAATGCCCGCTGCGCTTCTCGGCACGACGTATGACAAAAGGGTCGTCGGGAAACTTCCTCCTGTCCGCCTGATAAACCGCTATGTCGAAAGCGCTACGTCCAACCAAGTGACAGGTGTTGCGATCCTGCCTAGGCCCGGTCTGGTGCTGGATTCTACTGTTGGGGCTGGCCCTCAACGCGGCGTCTTCCGTGAAGACGGTCTGTTCTCGGGCGACCTGTTCAACGTCTCCGATGACAAGCTGTATCGGGACGGGGTGCTTGTGGCGTTTGCTGGTGGCGTTACAGAGATTGCGGGAACCGACTTGATCCGATGGGCTGGGACCGATCTAGTCCAAGGCTTGTTCTTTGTCGCGGGTGGGGTGCTGTATCTCTACGACGGCACGAACGTCGATGAAGTCACGGTCCCGGAAGCCTATACCGCGACGGACGTGACCGAGATTAACGGCTATATCGTCGTGCAGGTTGGCGGGATTGGGCGGCGGTACTTCATCCGGCCCGGCGAGATTACGATTGATCCGCTGGACTTCTTCACCGCTGAAAGCTCTCCGGATAACTCGGTGGCCACGGTTTCGACCGCTGCGGAGTTGTGGCTGTTCGATTCGGAAAGCGCGGAGGTCTGGCTTCCGACCGGCCTGAGTGATGGTCCGTTCCAGCGGTATCAAGGCCGTATTTTCTCACGGGGGGCAACCTCGCGTGATTGCGTCCTGACGTTCGACAACACGATTTTCTTTGTCGGTGAGGATAATGAGCAAGGACGGATTGCTTATCGCGCGGCGGACGTACCGCAGCGTATTAGTTCGACCGCGATTGAAGAACAGTTCCGGCTTGCGGATTCAGACTTCACAGCGCTTGCCTTCATTCTGGATGGTCACGCGCTCTACGTCGTGTCGTGTAGCCAAGGCACATTCGCCTTCGACGTTTCTACGGGCGCTTGGTGCGAGTGGCAGAGCTACGGGCTTGATCGGTTCCGTGGTCACGTCGCGGTGGCCTCGGCAGGCTCGCCGGTTGTGTTTGGGGATAGCGAGAGCGGGAAACTGTTTACGCTTGATCCGGCAGTAGGCAACGACGACGGAGACCCGATCTATCGCGTGGTTGGAGGCGGGGTTCCGACAGTCAAGCGCGCCTCGATTGATAACCTTTGGGTCCAGTGCAACACGGGTTATTCAGCTGATGCTGATGCTCTGCCACTAATCCGTCTGAGAACGTCCAAGGACGGCGGGAATACGTGGGGAGACGAGAAGCAAGCGAACCTTGGCTTTACGGGTCAGTATAACAAGCGTGTATTCTGGACGCGGCTGGGTCAGTTCCGCTCGCCCGGATTCCTGTTTGAAATCATTGATTCCGACGACGTTCAAACAACGCTACAGTACGCCACCTTTAACGAGGCGTTCTGATGGTTACCCGTCCGGTTGATGTATCGCCGCCTCAGTCGATGTTTCCTGTTGTTGATCCTGTAACGGGGCGCGCAACCTCGACGTTTCAACGGTTTCTTTTGAACCTGTGGGAGCGGACGGGCGGCTTTACGGATGAGTTCTTTGAAATCCTGACGGTGTCCAACCTCGGGCAGATTCAAGGGCTTATTGCGACGGGCCAGAATGAGGCGCTTGCGCGGGCGCTGAATGACGTGGCGATACAAGGTCGGCTGGACGGCATTGATCGTCTGTCTGGCCAGTTGGAGGCCCTACAGCGCCAGTTTGGAGCCTTGCAAGGCGTAAGCACGTCGGCGCTATCTCCGAAGCCGCAAACGCGGGTGATTATCTTTGATGCGGACGATGTGTATTCCGCAGGCTCCGACGTTCGGTCGATTGATGTTTATGTCATTGGCGGTGGCGGTGGTGGTGGTCGCGGGTCCATCTCCTCGAATGGTGGGGGTGGTGGCGGCGGGGGTGGTGGTGGCTTCACTAATGCCACGGTGAACGCGGCTACGCTGCCCGCGACTATCGCGGTGACGGTCGGGGCGGCTGGTGTTGGCGGGTCTAACGGCGGTGGTCCTTCTTTGGCTACAGACGGCGGTTATAGCGCGTTTGGCGACCTGCTTTACGCAAACGGCGGCAACCACGGCATCACCGGCATTTTCGGCTCCGGCGGTGCGGCTGGTGTCGTCACGACGCTTTACGGAAACCTCTATCAAGGAGGTCCCGGTTCGGCGGGCGATCTGGTCACGCCTCCTGACGCCCCGAATGACTATCAAGGCGCTCCCGGTGGAGGCGGCGGCGGCGGCTATAACAACGGCTCTGGTGGTGCGGGCGGTGCGGGTTCGTGGCGCTCCCTGACGGCTACGGGTGGCGGTGGTGCGGGCGGCGCTGCTGGTGCGTCTGGCGCTCCGGGTTCATCTGCTGGTGATTCTGACGTGTACTTCGGCCCCGGCTATGGCGGTGGTGGTGGCGGTGGTGCTTTGACTGGCGATGGCGGCGACGGTGCGGATGGCGTTGTCGGTGGCGGGGGCGGTGGTGGCGGCGCTATCGGTTCTGGTGGTACAGTGTCCGGCGTTGGCGGTAATGGCGGCGCTGGCCGCGTGATTGTTGTGGAGCATCTTTGATGGCAACCGAAGCGACTGGCGTAACAACCGTATTGACCGCAACGCCTGCCGCGTTGGTGACTGCGGGGGCTAACGAGTCCTGCGTGATTACCAGCGTGATTGCGATGAACACCGATACGACCACCCGATATGTTACACTGTATCAGGTTCCGTCTGGCGGCTCGGCTACGTCGTCCAACCAGATGACTGTGCAGACGGTGTTCCGAGGTCAATCGACTACGGTTCCGGTTGGCGCTGTTGTGGTGTCGGCTGGCGCTGCGATATATGCGGAAGCTGATGCGGGAAGTGTGGTCAATCTGTCGGTCAACTACTATCGCAGCGATCAGCAAGCGTGAGAACACTAGACCCGTCGTATTTGAACAAGGTCGCCAATCATCCGAAGGTCCGTCCGTGGCTGAAAGGTGAAGGCGAAGTTGATCTGTCGCCGCTGATTAGCGACCCGTCGAATATCGCCTTGCAGTTTGAGGGCGGCGGTTGGGTGCTGCGGAATCTCGGGGCTTGTCAGTACGAAGTCCATTCGATGTTCGTCCCGGAAGTGCGGGGGGCGAAGGTTCGGGACAATCTGAAAGCTGCCCTTGAGTATGTCTTTTTGCAGACGGACGCGGTTAAACTTGTGACGCAGTTGCCGGAAGGTAATCTAGCGGCGCGGGCACTTGCGCGGATTGCTGGTTTTCGGCTATGGTTTGGGGAATATCACGTCCTCTGCATTGAGGATTGGATACAAGCGAGCGATGCTTGCTTACAGGCCGGTCAGCAGTTTCATGAGAAACTAGAGGCAATCATCCCCTCTCGTGCTGCTGGAGCGGCGTTTCTCATGCTACCGACCAATCCGGCGAAAGCTGTCTGGCATTACAATCAGTGGGCTGCGGTTTGCTTCGCGCCGCTGCTTAGTCTCGTCTCTGTGTCTCCGCTGATGGTTGCTTGCGGCAAGGTGCTTCACGGCCCCGATCTGGAGGCGATCTAATGCCGGTGGCGGTTCCCCTTATTGCTGGCGCTGTAACCCTTGGCGGCGCGGCTATTGCCTCGCGCGGTGCTGACCGTCAGGCTGATGCGGCGCAAGATGTAGCGACGCAGAACAACGCGACACAACAAAACATCTACAACCAGCAGCGGGCTGATCTGGCCCCTTGGCGCGCATCTGGTACGGCGGCTCTTGCTGAGATTAACCGCCGCCTTGGCTTAGGTGGCGCAGCCCCGGCGTCGGCTCCGCGTGTGACGAATCCGCTGATCGGAACGGGCGCGGTCGGCGGCGCGGCGACGATGGGTGGCGGGCAATATATGGACCCGCGCGACATTAGCGGCCAGCCGCGTAATCAGATGGTTGATACCATGCTGACGGTAAACTCTCCGGAAGGGGGAGCGCCGCAGATGATGGCTGGCCAGAATGTGCTTTCGACGGACGGCTCCACGGGTCCGCAAGTTCTTCCCGGCGCGCAAGGCCCGACGCTGACGGGTACGGCTCCGACGACGGGCGGCAATGCGCTGGACCCTGAAAACCGTTACGGCGGCTTCTATGCCTCGCCCGGCTATCAGTTCCGCTTCGATGAAGGCCAGCGGGGGATTAACGCCAACCGCGCGGCCTCGGGCATGATGCAAAGCGGGGACACGCTGCGAGCCTTGACCCGCTACGGTCAGGACTACGCGTCGAACGAATACAACACGCAGCTTAACCAACTGTTCAGCGTGGCTGGCCTTGGCCAGACGGCTACGGGTCAGGGGAATGCGTTGGCCAGTCAATACGGCGCGCAAGTCGGACAGAACAACCAGAACGCCTCGAATGCCCTTCAATCCAGCTACGGGACGCAGGCGAATGCTTGGGGCAACGCCTTGGGTAATATCGGCGGGAACATCGCTTACAACTGGCCCACGGGCGGCGCTACGGGCGGTCAGAATCCGCCTCAAGATACTTGGGGGCTATTCTGATGCAGGTCGATCCTTACGCCGCGACTAACGCTCTTTCCGAAGGCTTCAATCAGCAACAAGCGATGGCCCAATCTCGGGCTAGGCGTGTGGCTGGCAATGCGTTGGCTGGTGGCAATACGGCGGGCGCGATGTCTGCGCTGGGCGGTGCTGGCGATCTTGCAGGACAACGTGTGTTGCAAAGCGACATGACCGCTCAAGCGGATGCACAACGAGAGCGCACGGAAGCGGAGCGGACGGAAAAGCTACAGTTCATTCTCCGGGGCGCGGAGGGTCTGTTGCAAGCCCCGCCCGATCAGCGTCGCGAGATTTACACGACCACGCTGCGTCCCGTGCTTCAGCAGATGGGCTATCCAGACGACGTTCTGGCGCAACTCGACTCGTCTGAGATGAGCGACGCACAACTCCGCTCGTTGGTGACGGCGGTTGGCGGCGAGCTTCCGTCGATGACGGCTAACGACCGTATGTCCGGCGGCAACGTCATTCGGCCTGACCGCTACACGGGTGAGTACGGAACGGTGTACGAAGCGCCGACTTCGGCCCCTAATCTGCCCGCTGGATACCGCCTCAAAGCGGATGGCTCGGGTATGGAGATTGATCCGGGTTACCTTGCTGGCCAGCGTGAGCTTTCCGGCGCTCGCCGCGCTCCTCCCCGTCCTCGCTCTGGCGGCGTCGGCGGCTCGGCCCGACCGGGCTCTAGTGGCCAAGCGGCCCCGGCTGGCCGTCCGTGGGAGCGTTACTAAATGGCGCAGCAAGAAGTTCCTGAGGTCGGAACCGTTGTTGACGGTTATATGTTTATGGGCGGAAGCCCGTCTGACCAAAGCTCATGGCGGGCAGTTTCTCGCGCGGCCACATATGCTAACGGCAGAGCGCGGGGGCTAACCCCGAAAGAGCAAGGCGAACTAGCGGCGGCGCGTGAGGCGGCAAGAAACGCGCTTGGCGTTCTCCCTGATCTTGAGCGTTTTTCTCGGCTAAACGCGGACCAAGACAGCGGTGGCTTGTACGCCGTGCCGTTTGTTGACCAAGTGCTTGGCGCTATTGATCCTGAAGCCTCGCAAATGAACGAGATTACGTCTCGTTTGGCTCCCGCGCAGCGCCAAGAAGGTTCAGGCACAATGTCTGACCGCGACCTTGCTTTGTTCTTGCGCTCGGTTCCCAGCGTTCAGCGACCGCGCGAAGCAAACTCGGCCCTGATTGAGCGCGGTCGCGCCGAAGGGCGGCGTAGGCAAGCTTACGCAGATTTTCTTGACCGTTACGCTGCGGAACAAGGAACCCTTAGCGGTGCCGACGAGCTTTTCCGCGCGCAAGTCGCGGCTGGGCAAATCGACCTTTCGGGCTACGGCGGTCCTGCTAACGCGGCGGCCGCTCAAGATGAACTTCGCGTTCGCGACCTTCTGCCCAACGAAACTCCGGAGGCCCTTGCGGCAAGCGGTCGCGTTCGTGGTGCGGACGGTGTGTGGCGCTATCCTCGCGACGAGCAAGGCAACCCCATTTTCCCCGACGACGCTGGCGACGGCTCAAGTGGCGTCAACGGCTCCGCGCGCCCCGGTTCTGGTGGCGAAGCGGCTCCGGCGATTGGTAGCGGCGAAGGTTCTGCGGTCGGCATGGAGCAAGTCCTTGGCGGGCAAGCGGCGTTTGCGCGCTCGGCTCTTGAGCAAGTCCCGTTCGGGGATGAGCTTATGGCGGGCTTTGCGGGCGTCATGTCCGGTCAAGGCTACGACCGTATGCGTCAGGCTCAACAGGCGCTTGCGAATTACGACCGCGAGAATAACGGCTTTGAGCGCAACATGGGCGGGGTGGCTGGTGCTGTCGCGCAAATCCCGGTGGGGATGGGGGTCGGCGGTGCTGTTCCACAAATCCTTCGCCAAGCCCCGCGTGTGGCCGGTGCGTCTCGGGCAGCAAACACTGGACGGGTTCTGGCAAACACGGCGCGCAACGCGGGCGGCGGCATTGCCACGGGCGCTGTTTATGGTGCTGGCGCTGGTGAAGGCGGACTAGCCGAACGCGGCGGGAACGCGCTTGAGGGCGCTGCAATCGGCGGCGTTCTCGGTCCTGTCGCTGGTGTTGTTGGTGAACGGGCCATCTCTCCGGCTATCAGCGGCATTGGCCGAATGATCCGCCCTAACGCTCTTGAGGATGCGGCGGGAACCTACGCTAGCCGCTTCCGCCCTGACACCAACGCTCTAGCCGCTCGCGCTACCGAGTTGGAAAACCTTGGCACACAACCAGCCTTCATTGATCTGGTTGATGATGCTCGCCTTGGCACGTTCCGCGCAATCAATACGCGGGACACGCCAGCCCGTGAGGCGGGAACCCGTCTGGCAGAAACCCGCCGCCGGAACCTCCCCTCGCGGGTCCGCCAGATTGCGGGAGACGAAATCTCCGGCGAGACTCGGCCCACGCTAGAAGTGATTGACGAACTGTCCGCCACGCGCCGGAACAACGCACAAGAGGGCATGGCGGACTTTGGCGGACAACAAGTCCGGCTGAACGAAAACGCTGTTCAGGCTGTGCGCTCCGACATGGCCCGAAGCGCCATTCGTGACGCCGCTGTCCGCGCTCAAGCCTCGCTTGATCCCGTCGAACGAGCGTCGGCAGGACGGCTTAACCAGCTTGCCGACATGGCGCTAGACAATCCTTCCGGTGCGGCGATGACCGTGCGTGAAGCGCAGGACGTTTCCGCCGCTCTTAACGCCGCTGCGGATGGAGCCTATCGGAGCAACACGCCCGCTAACGGCCCGGTTTTGTCTGACCTCGCTCGGGCTATCCGTTCGTCTGCCCGTCAGTCGTCGGAAGGTTATGACAACTGGCTTCGTCAGTACGCCGATGACAGTCAACTGATGGAAGCGGCGACCACGGGCCGGAACTTCGTGCAAGCCGCTCCCGACCCGATCAGCGAGCGCGGCACTGACGCCTTTGTCCGTAACGCCGCCAACGCCACGCCGCCAGAACTAGCCGTACAGCGCGCCGCTGCCCGTCAGGCGATGGAGGCCGCTGGTGCTGGTCCGACTGGCGCTAGGAGCGTTTTGGAAGGCTTTGCGAGCAATCAGGATCAAGCCCGCCGCGCTGCTGCGATTGGCGCTGACCCGGCTCGGTTGCAAGCTCGCGCTGATGCTGAACTCCGCATGGTGCAAAACGCTCAAAACGTCTCGCCTCGGGTCGGGTCGCAAACCGGAACGAACATGGCCGATCAGGCGGCGGAAGTCGCTGGGACCGCTCGCGATGTGATGACGGGAAATCTGCCGGGCGTCGTGACCCGTGTTGGCCGTCGCCTTATGTCGCGCGGGTTCAACGATCAGCAAGCGGAAGCGATTGGTCTGGCGGCGCTTGATCCGGCGCGGACCCGCGAGGTTATCGACTTGCTGGCCACCCGCATGAACCGACAAGAAGCACGGAGCCTGTTGCGGGCTATCCGGTTCTCGGCAGCGCAACAATCCGGTGAATACGCAGGAGACGAAGAATAATGGCCGCTGGTCGCATTGTCGTCCCGCCGTACTTCCCGGCCCGTAACCGGGACTTTGACCTCCTTTCGGGGGCGAAGCTCTATGTTTATCTCAACGAGACAACCACCAAAGCATTGATCTACACTGACGAGGCCTTGACGGTTCTTTCCGCTAACCCTGTCATTGCGAATAGCTCTGGTCAGTTTCCGGCTGTCTATGCGGAGGCTGGTACGGAAGCGTCTCCGGTTCTCTATAGCGTCAGCGTCACGACCTCGACAGGGGCCAGCCCCGGCAATCCGTTTAACTTTGACAACTACCGCCCCTCGGTAGACTGGGAGACGGCTGCGGTCGCATTGGCGGAAGCGGCTGCGGAGGTTGCTGTTGCGGCGGCTGACAGCGCGGCGGCTGATGCGGTAGAGACGGCTGCTGATCTGGCGGCTATCGAGGCAATTATCGTTGATGCGCCGGACGCACCGTCTGTCCTTAACAAGCTAAACCGAAATGGCGATAACGTCGGTTCTTACGCCGCTGTTTTGCGTGGGAACATTGGCGCTACAGCCACGGGTGACGCGGTTTTTACTGCGGCTTCGCCGGAGGTGGGACGGTACGCGCTTAACGTACAAGCGAACAATATCTTTTCGCTCCTCAATGTACTGACTTCGGCAGAGCGCGCAGACGTTCTCGCCGGAACGAACGCCATCGACATTACGACCAAATTTGCCACGCTGGTCAGTACTCTGGCCACCAGTTTCCCCGGCGCAATACTTGACGCCTCTATGGTTTGGGGGACTTGGACGTGGACTAGCGACCCGTTCAATCCGGGCGGAGAACTTGGGTCGGCCCCCATCACGGTTCGGCTTGGGGCCGTGACGGTCAAAAAGAACTTCAATGACGGGCCGGTTGTTCTTCCTAGCTATTTTACGCTGGAAACCACGGCGAAGACGAAGATTGCGCCAACAATCAAGATTGACACCATTCCGGGGGACTCAGCTCCAGCCAACGGAATGCTGATTACGCACCTTGTGGGGAGCAACGGTCTGTCCGGCACTAACGGATCGCCCGTGGTCACGCTCGATTTCTCCTATGCGGGGCGTGTTAATGTCGGGGCCTGCTTTGCCATTTTTGGCGTTGAGCCGTTCACGCAGAATGCGGTAGCGATTTCTGGCGCGATCAACTCGTCAGTCACGACGATCACCTTTGCTTCTGATATGACGGCGGAAATGGAGGGGCTGACATACATCAAGATTGATAACGAGATTATCAAAGGGTCGGTTTCCGGCACAACCATGACCGGCTGTACGCGCGGAGCGAACGGCACGACTGCGGCATCTCATGCGGACGCAGCGACGGCCACGCAGATGATTTCACGTATCTATACGGTTGTGGCCAAGAGCGGAACGTCTGTGACGCTGGACGCGGCTCTTGACCGCAATCTGACCGCTGCGACGTGGCGGTGTGGATCGATTGACACGCGCATCGTTGGCCCCGGATTGATTGACGGAGAACTGAACCGCGCCTCTCCTGCGTCAGGAAACTGGATGTGCGTCGGCTCCACCCTTAGCCGCCGGTTCCAGATGGATGAGGGTCTGCGCTTGATCCGGGCTGACCATGGCGGGTTCATGCTTATGGGTTGTCGGGAGGCGCGGATTGATCTTCCGCAGATCGCAGGATGCGGAATGCCCGGAAGCTCCCTCGGGTCTAGCTTCTGGCTGTTTGGCGACGTGTCCGGCTGCACCGTCAATGTTGACAATCTGGATGACGGCTCGCTTGGCCTTGCCATTGATAACAAGAGTTTTGGCGTCCCCGAGTACGGGCTGATTTCAAGCTGTGAAAACAACGTGGTCACGGTTGGTTCGATCACCAACCACGTCAAGAGCTACAACCTCTCAGCGACGTTTGACAATGAAGTATGGATTGGCGTCAACAAGGCTGACTCCGGTGTTTTGGAGGACAGCGCCAGTCAACTGGTCACGCCCATTCCCTGCACCGGCAACTCGGTTGTTGTCGGCTCCCAGCCGAATGCTGCTGGCGTCGCGGTAGATAACCCGGAAGATAATTACATTGTCATCAACGGGAAATCGCGTCGCGAGGTCACAACTCAAATCACGACAGGCTCGATCCTGTACGTTCCGTTCAACGTGAACCTGTCCGTAACTGCTTCGTTTACCGGAGCGCGGTCTGGTGATGAGGTTACGGTTCTGACGGCGGCGCAAATCCCAGCCCTTATCGGCGTCATGGGGAGTTGCTATACGGATGACGTTGTAACGCTGCTTTTCCTGACGCAGTCTGACGGGACGAAGGAAGTTCCGATTGGAACCGTTCTTAACATCACCGCTAGAGGACCATGGTAATGACCGCTCAAGATCATATCGACGCCATAGGCGCGGCTATCACAGAACTAGAGGATGCGGCAAAAGAGGCCAAGCAAGCGGCTCGCCGGACTGTTTTGGCGACCAAAGCCCTTCACGACGCGTTAGGCAAGGCAGAAGCCGCCTACATTGCCAGCGTTGCTAACGGCGGTAATGTGGTGGCGTTCTCGGGCGGGTCGAATAAGCCGACAGAGCCTGAGCCTGACGAGGAGCCGTAACCGTGCTGGATATGCTGCACGATCTGTTTTGGTGGTCTAGCCGTAACGTGGCGCTGATCTTTGGCGGCGCTACGTTTTTTGTGTGGGCTGCTAATCAGTGGGCTACGCATGACGACCGCAGGCATGTGGACGCGTTAGGTGTTAGCCTCATGTTTTGCGTGAGCTACCTTCTGACCAATACCCTTGAGATGACAATGGGCTGGCCAGACATGATTGCGTGGCTTCCGTTCTTGGATGCCACTTTGTGTGCTATGGTTTACTTCAATTGGCGGCGTCACCCTAAGCCTTGGAAGGCGGTTGTGGTTGCGGCTCTGGTTGGTCAGCTTGCCTTACATTTTGCGGCCACGGTTTTGTGGAAAACCGATCAACTGTCGTTTTCGGGAACCCTTCTCTACGCGACGCTAATCAATGGCCTTTACGCCGTTCAATTGTTCGCTAACGGGAGCGTCGGTGTTGGTCATGGTTTGGGTCGCCTTTTCGCTGCTAGGCGTGATCGTCGGCGGTTGGCTGTTGTGTCGGGTCATGTCGAATGACCGGGGTGACATTAGACCGTCTGGACGAACGGACAAAAAACCATGAATCCGCGATCAATGCACTAAAGGCAGAGATTGAGGCGCTGAAACTGGAAACCAAATACTTCTGGCGCATCATCTTTTGGGGCAGCGGGGCCTGCATGGGGTTCGGCTCTGTTGCCACGCTGATACTTCCCAAGGCTATGAAGGCGATGGGCCTATGAGACGCAACTACGAGACGTTAGACGCTATCGTCGTCGTCGGCGCTATGGTGATCGTCGGCGGCGGTATCGCGGGACTTATGCTGCTGACAGTCCCCGGAGAGAATCTTGCCGTTGTGGCTGGCCTTCTAGGGGCTGTATCAGGCACTATCCTCGGGGGGTATGCCGGTTTCCGGTTTGGGGCCTCCGTGACGAACGGCAAGACGCAGCCGGTTGAGGTTGTGAACGAGCCGAGCAACGCAATTCCAGTGAGAGACGAAAGCCATGAGCCTTGACCAGATTCTAGAGTCCCTGATCGGCAAAGAGGGCGCTTACAGCAACCACCCGTCTGATCGGGGTGGAGAGACCATGTGGGGCATTACGGCGGCTGTTGCCCGCTCTAATGGCTACCGTGGCGCAATGCGCTCCATGCCGCGCGAGGAAGCTAAGGCGATCTATCGGGCGAAGTACTGGGAAGCACCCGGTTATGCGGCTATCGCAGAACAGTCTCCGGCGGTCGCTGAGGAGCTTCTTGATACCGGCGTGAATATGGGGCCGTCCGTAGGCTCGACATTCCTCCAGCGGCTTCTCAACGGCCTTAACCGGCAAGGGAAGGATTACGCTGACATCAAGGTTGATGGCGATGTAGGTCCGGCGACCCTGAAGGCCCTGAAAGTCTACCGCGCAAAACGCGGGCCGGATGCTGACAAGGTTCTGCTGAAGGGCTTGAATGCCCTCCAAGGCGCTCGCTACGTGGCGCTCGCCGAAGGTCGCGGCGCTAATGAAGACTTCCTGCACGGCTGGCTTTTGAACCGGGCCTGAAACGAGAAGGCCCTCCAACCGAAGCTGAAGGGCCTATCCGCGTTTGTGTCCACGCGGGAAGATACTGCGAAACGGGTTGCAACTTCCCCACCGGAATCCAGAAGGCCGCTCGCACTACCCTTCTAGCCTATATGTGCTAGTCTCTCAACTCCAAAGGAGAAGCGACATGAGCACTGACACACTTTTTGGTGACGGCGGAAGCCAGTGGGTCGAAGGTTGGGGCGGGCTGCGCTAGTGTTCGGCCTAGACAAGACCGCCACCCGCATCGTCCAAATCGGCACTCTCGTCGTCGCGCTGTGCTTCTGTCTTGCCGTCGTCACCATGTGCCAAAGCCGCAGAGAAGCCGCTGTAGCGCGTTCAGAGGCCAAGGTGGCTACAGGGGCCGCAAATGCTGGCAACGCCGCTGTGGAAGCTATTGACGGGCAAGCGAAGGCTCAAGGCGAGCTAGAGGCTCAAGAGCGCATCAATCAAGGGAACATTCTCAATGCACCGGATGCCAAAACTGACGCGGGCGAGACTGGCAATGCTGGCCGTGCCGCTCTTTGCGCTAACGAGCGGATGCGCCGGGAGCATCCCTCCTATTGCCTCGATTAACTGCGCAGCCTTCATCCCGCCAAGCTATCGAGAGCCTGTCCGTAACGCGGAGCCTCCGCAGGACAACACAACGGGTTCATGGATAGCCTTTGCGTCTGGCCAGACAACGAATCTGGCCGTTGCCAATGACAGGTCGGCGGCGCTCATCAACATCGCTACCGCTTGCCAAGCCGAACAGGCCAAACTCACCCGTCGTCCTTGGTGGCGTTTCTAAAAAACGAACCGAGTTGCTGAAGGCGGGGCGGCAATGGCCATGTTTCTGGTGTCCAGACTCAGGAACTGATAGGTTCCTCTAACCGTGTCTTGCAGCTTGATGATATGGTCGCCGTCAAAGCCACGTGCGGCTGTGAGCGAGCAATTTGAAATCAGCGCGTCGGCCACCCCCTTGATTAAAAGGGGCGAGCCCAACAGAAGGTGCGCACCAACAACCGCCGGTCGGCTTCCTTGTATGACCTTTCCTTGAAGGACGCGGATGGGTTCCCCGCGAAAAAGAGCGTTCAGCGCGGGCGAGTCATCGTGAATCATGTCCCCCCAAAGAGTTGGAACCTCTGTAGCGGTTTTTACAAAGCCCGCGCTTGCTAGCGCAACGGCTCCGCCAAGGAATAGGCGTCTGGAAAAATCCATCTCTCATCCTCTATTGTCCATCTGAGCAACCAGATGGTTACCGTTCGCCCTTTGATTTTCTAGCATCCACCCAAAGCCATATCTGACAGCAAGCCGCCAAGCCAAAGAAGAACGCCATTAGCTCTATGGCTTCACGGTCTGTCATTGGTTTTCTCCCCTCAGTCCTTATTCGTGAAGCCGGAGGGGCCTTCCATAATCAGTATGGCTCCTCCGAGAACGAAAGGAATGCCGATGCTGGTCGCAAAAGGAACCCACCACGGGCCTGCTTTCACGCCCCACGCTGCAACTGCGCTCGCGCAAAACACGACAAAGGCGACAGCAAGCAAAAAACGCCAAGTCATTCTTCCATTCCTTCTGTATCACGGCCTTCTCCCCCTTCTGTGGGGATGACTGCGAGGGCTTGGACTTCCCATGCGGCGGGGTTTGTCCAGCCGCGCGCGCGGCCCTCAACGCTGGTGTACGACCAATCCATGTCGGTCTGCCCCGGCTCTGAAATCAGCCGCCACCGCCAAGCCACAGCCTCCGTAGGGGCTGCGCGAAGGAAAGCCTGCACAGCCTCCGCGTCCTTAAGAAGCGCCTCGTCTTCGTAAATCAGTCCCGCAGCGACAAGGTCGTCCGCTGCCTTCTTGGCTTGAGCAAGGCCTATGTAGTGAGGTTGGGTCATCCGGGGTCTCCGCCGTCACATTCGATGCCATAGACCTCGTCCAGCATGGCGCTGGCCCCGGCCTCCATTTCCGCGTCCATGATGCAGAGGTTTCCAGACCAGCCGAATATCTTGATCGACTCCGGCCACGTCTTCGCCAGACGCTTGAGCGAGCGGACGGCTTTTGCTTCGGCGTCAGTTAGTTCGCGCGCCATCTAGCCCTCCCCGGTCTTTACGGGAGGGGTGTTTTGTGCACTACGGCCTTCGGCCTCCGTACCCACCGAGTTTGCAGTGGTAGTTCTGTCGGCTGACGCGGCTATCGCCCCGCGAATTTTGGCGACGAAACCGCCTTCTGGCTCGCCCCGCGACAGCGCGAGCATCAGGCCTGTGTTGGCCGCATCCAGTAGCGCGGGAGTGGTGCCGGTTTGATCAAGCAGAACGGCTCCCGGCCTGTCAGCGTTGGCCCTCAAGAAAACAAGGCACATCGCCAGCGGAAGAGTCTGCGAAAGCGGTCCGCGCGCGTCGTGCGCCTTCCAGTGCATCATTGCGGCGTAGAGCGTTTTCCAGCCGTTCAGCCCCAGCCGTTCCGCCAGAGCCAAGGCTTCGTCTATGGAGTTGGTGAAGTCGGGCGGACTTTGCGAGCCTACCGCCTCCTCAATCGTCTCGCCGGGCGCGAACCACCACATCGTGACGCGGTTGGTGTAAACCGGATCGGCTTCGTCAGACTGCTCCGTCCACCCGAAATGGCGGGCGATTTCGGCATTGAAAGCCCGGCTGCCAGCGGAAGCAGCCTCTAGCCGCGCCACAAGCTCGGTGGGTATGACGGCCTGATTATTCGACATGGGACCATGCCTCCCTGCGGCGGATTTGACGTATTAGCGAAGGCGTCACAGCCAAGGTGTTTGCCAGTCGATAGCTGCTGTCGGTCGAGCTGCGGATTGCGCGGATCATGTCTTCCGTCAGCTTCGACCCTGCGTGTCTCTCCCCTCGATCAGACCCCTTTCGGCTCGCCCGTCCTTTGGCCGCCATATCGGCCATGTTATCGGCATGGGTTCCAAGGGTTAGGTGGTCGGGATTGACGCAGGCTGGCACGTCGCACTTGTGCATCACCGAAAGGCCGCTCGTCTGGCCCTTGAAGGCGACATAAGACGCGCGGTGGGCAAGATGCTTTTTGCCGCCGACATCCAGTCGTCCGTAGCCGTTCTGCAAATAGCCTTCCCAAAGCCAGCAGCCGCCGTTCGGGTCCATCTGAGACCTGCGGAACAAGCGGTCTCGCAGTTTCTGGCCGGAATGAACCATACTCATGACCCCTTCTCCGTCTGAGGGAGGATGGTTTGGTTCACTACGCTTCGCTCCGTACCCGGCTGTGATGCGTCCTCCCGAGCGGCTTGCATTCGGGCAGCGAACTGCCGGTTCGTCTCGCCGGGCAGGTTGTCGCCCGCGACTTCAACGGTCGGATGGACGGCGTTCCGGTCGCGGATGCGCTTTCGCTCGCTGTTGGAAAGCCCGCCGCCGACGAACCCCGCGCCACCAAGTGACGCACCAGCCAGCGCGGCCATCGCCGCTGCGTGGGTTGCGAGTAGGCGGCTCACTGTCCCGCTCCTTCATTGCTAGAACAGCCGTCAGCGGGTTGCCCTATAATCCCTGTGATTAGGACAGCGGCTTCATTGGCCAGTTTGGCGCACTCGCCTTCTTCGTCATGCGACGGCTCGGGCGGGTTGCCGGTCCAGACAAGGTGGGAGTCGGCCTCCCAAATCTGGCGCAGCAGGTCTCGGACCTTGGCCAACTTATCCGCCAGTCCATCCGCATCACAGGTGGGTACGGCCTCTTGGGGCCGTGAACCATTATCTATAGAGACTG
>Ga0181339_1000133_pt1 | contig 19288 bp, 47 predicted proteins | sample Sp13VDMM110DD_FD_130101 | JGI IMG/M metagenome (GOLD analysis project Ga0181339, IMG submission 130101) | Freshwater viral communities from Lake Michigan, USA - Sp13.VD.MM110.D.D | ecosystem: Environmental > Aquatic > Freshwater > Lake | place: USA: Michigan | collected 2013-04-23 | reverse complement strand
TCGCGTACCAACACCCCTGCACACCGTCAGGATTGGCCGAGATTATGTCGCCATCGTACAGCGGGGCACGACACTTTTCGCACTTGCCGACCTCTGCGTCTGCAGCGTGCGCGGCGAGATCGGCGCGTAGAGCCTCGTTCTCAGTCAAGGCGGTGCTCCTTCACTGACATGACGATCAGCAAGCTGACGCACACTGCCGCGAAGCCGAAACAATAGACCATGCTCCACATGCTGACGCCTGCAAGCGGGACGAAGCAGCCCGCCACCAAGTGCATAAAGCCAAGCCACCACAGTCTTCTTTTGTCGTTCTCAGTCATTGGGGTGCTCCCGAATGGGCAGGGGTGCGATTCAAAAGAAGTTCCACAACGTCTAACGACAAAAGTGGTAGAAACTTCGGGTCTATCCACATGATCACCCGAACGAGGAGTGCACAAGTTAGCAACTTGAAACGAAAGCTAAGCATATCTTTGCCCTTTTGGTCCAATCGGGAACTTACCAGCTTTCAACTGGGCCATAGTCCGACCATGCTTAAAGCCTTCTAAGACAGCTTTCGCTTCCCAATACTCATCGCCGTTGCCGTTTTTGATATCCTCAACCCGCTGGGGTGCGATACCGTCATACAGCTCGCCATCCGCAGTACGCGTAGGACCATAGCTTGCTGCTACGATTTGCCTGACTTCCAAAACATCGGGGTCAACCGGCTTTGGCAATTGCTGCATAATAGCTCGCGCCCTCTGGCACCATTCGACCGGACTGGTATCGAGGCCAAACGGCGATGCTTTCCCAATTTCGCGAACTAAATCGACCATGCTCGGAATTAAGCTTTGCAAATCCGCGTACTCTGCCTCAGCTTTTGCATGAGCTGCCATTGCCTTGGCCCAGTCTGCCATCTCCGGCGAGATGCTTGGTTCGGTCATCGCGTAAACCCCTGAACAATGCCGACAACTGCAAAACAGACAGCGGCAACGATTAGGAGGATTACGATCGGAAGCCACAACGGCGAGAGAACCCACCACCACGACCAGTCGATGTAGCCCGTAAGCTTCAGCCCAACGAACAGCACGGCCAATAGGCTCAGGAAGCCACCGCCGTTTTGCGTCGTGGTTTGCGTCGAACTATTCATCTCATTCCTCCCTTTCCATGAAGCCGCAGATGGGCGGCGTGGTTGTCAGTTGGAGCGTTAGAGTTCACGACCGCGGCGGATAGCGCGGCGGGCTACCTGAACAAGTTCGATATGATCCTCTTTGCCGGCCAAGATATCGGCCTTCAGGGTCTCAGAGAATTCAAACTCAACAACCCCGCTGGCAGCAATCTCCCGAGCCTCCACCAGATCCTCATCCACCACCGGCTCCATGTCAGCAACGATGCGGCGGGCTTCCCTCGACCATTCGTAGGGAGAGGTGTCAGCGGCTAGCAGCTTTTCGCCCGCCATCCGCCTCACCAGCGCCTCCATCGCGTCCAGACATTCGAGCGCGGTCTTGTGGGTGGGTACGGCCGGGGCGACGTTGCGGATGGTCCAGGTATAATGCGGCAACAAAGAAGTGCCATCTTTGCGCCAACCACATGGGCCCAACATATCCACACCGCCACCATAAACGCATTCCGGACCGGATGTTACAGCGGCGGGATAAACCGACCGCACCTCACGGCTGTAGCGGTGAACCGCCTCGATCGGCTTCGTCCAATCAACATCAACCATCATTCTTCTCCGGGCTGAGGGCGTTGCGGGCGATGGCGCGCGTGATCTCGGTGCAGAACGGCTCGGCGTCCGCAATCTCCCGAAGCGCTGCCTCCCACCGAGCCATCGTCCGCGCCCGCTTGTCCCGAGCGCGCTGCTGCTTCTGTGCGTTGGTGAGGGGCATCAGCGTGATGCTGCCGTATCACTGATCGCCCGCTCTATTGAACTAAGGACCTGCATCCAATCACCACCCCCCTGCGATTTGGTCAGGTCGTAGGCCTTCAGCCAAGCCTTATCGAGCATTCGGGCCAAAGCGTCTTTTTCGGATTTGCGTGCCATCGTCTGTCTCCGTGTTGATGCCCTCTTCTACCCAGTGCCGTCACCGCCGTCAATCCCGGTTACGTAATTTATTTTCACCCACCCCGCTGCATCCTGAGATAACCGGCTGCGTGGTCAACGCTGATGTTGTATTTGGTTGCGAGCTTGGCAGGGTCCGCGCGTGCCAGGCTCTCGGGTGGGGCCTTCAACAGCGCTATGATGAAATAGGTTAGAGGCATGCCGATCAACGACCTTTTCGCATAAGAACGGCAATCGCTACGTATTTGGCTAAACACAAACCAACTGCGATCATCATCAACACCACACCCTCCCGCCATCGACCCTGCGAAACTGCCTACCCGCTCGCCTATGCCGCTCCCTTGTCTCCCAGAGCGCCTTGAGCGTCGTCAGCCGGTAGATCGGGTCCGTCGCGTACAGGTCGCGGCGTCTGGTTGCTCGGTTGCGGTTTAGGTGGAGGCGGTAGTGGTCGTCTGCGGTCACAAGATTTCGCCCTCGACCGCACGAACGAAGCGGTCGACGCTGTCCTTGTCAATTTCCACAGGCTCGCCAACGGTCAGGACTACCAGAGCCATGTTGTGGCCTAACGGGTGAGGCTTAACCGCTACCACATGCTCCCGTGCGATATATGTTCTCTGCCCCCGCGAGTTGGTCGTGACGATCATTAGGTGCTCCTTTCCGTTGTTAAAAAAACCGCCGCCGCCAAGGCGGGCGGGTATATATTTATATATAGGGGACACTATGCCGCAGACTCCCCGCAATGATTTCAATGACTTACGCGCGCACTTCCCGCACTTTCCGCAGACTACCCGCCGCAATGATTTCAATGACTTAGCGGTTGGACTCCCCGCACTTTCCGCACCCTATTTTACCCTCCAAAACCGGATCCCGCCGTCCATCGAACGGGACCGAATGCCCCATCCTTTCCGGTAGAAATACGACTGTACAGTCTTCGAGAACGCGCTCTTTGCGTCCGCTCCCAACATGAATACGGACTGCCCGGGCTCAAGCCCAGACAGTCCGTACTTGTCTCTCGCAGTCTTCGCCGGGGGAATTTCAACGCCGTTTTCGATGGTGTGGTTCATAGCAAATACCTCCACCTGCAACGTACTGCGCGCCCCGCATTCCCGCAATACCTAAATAACCCTTCTGCGCGCAATTCCGATCACCGGGTGACGGTCGCGACCCTTCCACAATTCCTGACTGGCCTGGATTTCCTTGCTCGCAAAAAGACGCTCCATGGCCTTCGCCAGACGCCCCTGAGAGATCCCATTGGCTTGCGGCATGCGTGCCATTACGCGCGGTGCATACTGACCGTTAGAGGCGTGGCTGACGTGCCGCTTGTCGTCGGTGAGGATGTCCAGAAGCTGCAGGAACGTCTCTTCATCCTGCGCACCGATCAGGTCATTAGCTGATGGCCCGCGCTCGGTTTCAGGGATAGTGCGAGGATCCACAAACGCGCCTTCATGCCACTGGAAGAACAGCTCGGCACCGCGGCGCGCGTAGTTGGCTTTCTCGTTGCGGAGAACGCGCATATCGGGGTTGATCGGGGCGCCTTCCTCGTCCTTGGGTGTTTCGAGGAAAAGCCGCGATCGGACCTGATTTTCCCACGCTGTCGAACCCGAATAGCTATCACCAGCCTTGTTTGGGTGGCCTACGATGACGGTCGACCCGCCAATCTCGTTAGCCATGCGGTTAGACAGATTGATAAAGGACGCGACCTGGTGGCGGTCGTTCTCGTTGCCGGTGAATAGGTGCGCGGTGTTGTCCAGCACGCAAAAGCTGACGCCGCGCTCCTGGCATGCCTGCACGATCTGGTTGTAGCGTTTGGCTATCTTCATCTCACCAGCTTGGTCGAACGTCGCCAGTTCGTTGCCGATCTCGCCCTGCAGCGATAACAGCATAAGCCGACCGCGTAGTTCGTCCATACCGATGCCGAGCGACACGCAGATAGACGCCTGCCGACGATGCAATTCCTCCGCGTCGTCCTCGCAGGTGATATATAGAGCGGGTGACTGGTGAACCTGCGTACCGATGAAAGGTATGCCCATCGCAATGCACGTCGCGAGCTGCTGTGAGGCGAGCGACTTACCCGCTGCCCCGGCGCCGGTTAGCAATGTCGCCTGCCCTTCCGGTATCAAGCCCTCCAGACGCCACTTTCGAACGGGTATCGCTTCGCCCGACCAGTTAGCCGGATCAATGATCGCCAGAGGGTTCGTGGGCGCGGTCTCCACATCGGGCGCGGTCAATTCGGGCACTACCTCGATCGGCAGCGGATCCGACATAGCGCCGGCCTCGAATTGATCCACGACCGTCTGCAGATCATATTCGCGCGCGACGTCGTTAAAGTCGTCGCCGCCGTCGCTTTCGAGGCCCAAAAGGGAAGCTACGACTAGCCGGGCGCCAAGGATGCGCGCTGCGCTTTCACCGCTCACACGGCCCTTGTTTGGCTTAGGTGGATCCTGCAACGGTAAATGCCAATCGTCGTCCGCCGCAACGATAAAGTCGCGGCCGGCCCACCTATGCCCAGCCCACCGAGCGACGGCGACCATGTTGCCAGCGTCGATGCAGACAACGACGGGATACCCTGTTGCCTCGTGGATGCTGGCTCCAGTTGAGAAACCTTCGCAAAGCACGATCGGGCCAGTCTCAAAGTCGCCGATAGGGAAATGCCCACCCTCGACCTGAGTGCCTTTCCAGAACAGCCTCTTGCCGTCCCCGGAAATCTGCTGCAGCGTGCGGAACTCGCCATCCGCATTATAAAGCGGCACCAGCAGACCGTGCTTGCGAACGCGCGTGCCGTGGGTCTTTATACCCTTACGCTCGATGTAGGGATGCGAGGCAGCGTCCGCACCGTTGACTGCGCCATCCCACCAAGCCTTTGCCGCTACCGCCGCGGCGTCAAACTGCGCCTTAAGCTCAGCAGTCCGAGCTGCGCGCTTGGCAGCGACAGCCTCGCGATCGTAGGATATGGGCTGCGCGTCGGAGAACCACCGATGCCGGGTCTTCTCATCGCGCCAATCCATGAACAGCCCCACCGGGCGCTCGTCGTTATGCAGCAGGTAACGACCTGGCTTAGACGACTTTGACCGCGTGTCGGAGATGTTGAACCTGTGCCACCGACCATCCGCGACAATATGTCCCGGGTCGGTGTTGCAGGTAGCAATGATGAATTGGCGGAATTGCTCTGTCGCGTCCGTCATGCCCCGCGCAACCCAAAGCGCGCAATCAGCATAGACGCTTGCCGTCCGGTAATCTCGCCTGCGGAATGAGCGGCTATGATCGCCTGTTTACGCTCTGAATCATCAGCGGCCGCGGGGAATAGCGCGAACTCAGCCATGCGAACGAGAATATCGTCGATCAACGAGCCCAGCGATGGTGTGTTGCAACCATCTTCAATACTGTCTATTGTACGCATTGTAGACGCGCCCTCCTTGCGCGGTGTTGGCTTCCGGCTTGAGCGAGTGCCCACAAGCTCGCCGGAAGCCCCTACACTAATCTTTCAATGATGTGACGTCAACGTGCATCCCTCACCGGCGCCCCCCACTCAGCAAACAGCGCGAGCGCAAACGTTGGCGTCCTAACACACGCCACCCGAAACCCACGATCAACCATGGCGTTACCCCAGTCAATCTGTGCGTCGGACATCACGCCCCGAGCATCCTTCCACTCAAGGAACACGATCCCGTGGTTCCAGGCGTAATGCTCGTCGAACACGCCCGCGGTAAGCCCTTCCTTCTTGACCCGCGCCTGAGCCTTGAATCCGCGCTTGCCTGCGTTCGGGACCGCCCATGACGTAATGGACGGCCCGACATATCGCAGCATGGTGCGAAAGTTGGATTGCCTTGTTACCTCGTCGTCGGGCAGCTTATCCTTAGGCTCAACCGGAAACCGCGGCACAGGCTTGAGCGGCGATTCCAGCGCATCGAAGTCGGTAAGCAGGATCATGAGTCCGACCTAAGCCGCAATCGCCACCCGTTTACCAGCGGAAGAACTTTAACCCCCTTGCGATGCCTCTCGCTGTATAGGGGCCTGTTTTGCGGGCCGGCCAAGGTAAGATAGTGACGTCCAATTCGGACGCCCCAGATCCGCCATCGCCAAGAGCCAGTGGTAAAGAATTTCATGATTGCCTCTCCCTCCTATGCTCGCGCTGGTCCCGCAACATCTTCATCGCGACCATCGGCTTGACCTTGTAGCAGCGGGACAGATAATCCGCGTCGAACGCGTGCAAGGCGGCGTCCGAGCAACCGATCAGCAGCGTTTGCAACTGCAACGTCGACTGCGCGACCGTCATCTCGGGTTTTGCGTGGTGGCGGGGTTTCATGACGCAAGCTCCGGGGCATCATAATACGGTGTACCACGTCGCGCTTCTGGCTGGTCAATATCGAGCGGGTGGGTATTCATCACGACTTTGCCGCCATCGTACACGAACTGCACATATTGGCGGTTATGGCTGATGTAGCGAGCTGCCCGACCATTGATGGTGAACCGCTCGCCATATCGTTCGGTTGGCTCCGCACGAACGCAACGTACGATCTTGAGAAAGTCCTTGAACGACAGCCCCTCAAACGCTGGAGAACGCCATGCCTCGGCTATAGCGCCGCCGCGCGAGGTGTTGTGGTAGGGGATCTGGCTGTAACCATAGCCCGAAACCTGCACCTCCCACGGCTTAACGAGCATACCTTCCATGTCACTCACAACCCCATCTCCCTAGTCAAAAAGTCCCCCGGAAGCTTAACGCCTTTGCGTTTCGCGAGCGCAACGACGGGAGCGCGCCACCGCCAGGGTATGCCCCGAGATTTCCAGTTGTGGACGCTCTTGGTGTTGCGGCCGAACTCGCGACCGAGCGCGGCGCAACCACCTAGGGCGTTGATGATATCGGAATCCTTCATGCGTCGTCACCATCGAAGCCGTCGCCGCGGTCTGCGTCGGCCTTGCCCTCGTCGGCGGCGGGGTTGTCTTCGGATAGCGTGCCGTCGCCGATCTGCTGCTCCAGCGCGTCGAGTCGCGAAACCGGCTGAGCCTGCTCGATAACCGGCGCATCGTTCGGCAGCGTCTCATCACGGTCCAGCTCGTCGACCAGATCCGTGGACATCGGAAGCCGCTTGGAAAGACGGCGCATCACGGTCTTGCGAGCCATCTCGCCCCACCACGAAACCCAAGGACCGTTGCCCTTCGCCCGGCTGACGGCGCGGACCTTCTCGATTTCCTCCAGGCTCATCACTTCGAGCAGCCGCGAACCATCTTTCAGGACGGCGGTAGCGTAGGCACCGATTGCCTTGCCACGCGGTTCGTTAAGCCGCGGCGGGTTGTGCGTCACGTCCTCGTCGAACCCCAGCGTCCACACGAACTCGTCATTTTCGTGGACAACCTGCGCCGATACCTTGGCTACCTCACCCGACTGTCGCAGCTTCTTCAGGATGCCGGCGATCATCGGCATGGCCTGCGCCTTGTTGCCGAACATGACGATTGCAGCTTCGCGACCATCGGGGAGCAGGCCGTCCTGGGCCAGCCGGACGATCGAGCCAAACAGGCTGTTACGGTCGGCGTTGGCGAGGTCGGGGTTGTTCTGAATTGCCGTCATAGCGACCCGTGTGAACTTGTCCACGCTGATATGCTTAGGCAGCGCCGCCTGAAATTGCGGGGCCATCGCCGTCAGGTTCTGACGGATGACTGCGACGGGGCTGTTATCGCGGTTCTGCAGTTGAGTAGCCATGTTACTTTTCTCCTTCGTTGGGTTTCAGGTCAAAACGGCGGTAGCCTTTCCGCCCCTTGATGATCTCGCCAGGCTTGGCCTCACGGTCTGGCGTATCCTTGGTGCGGTTCGCGCCGATCTTGAACGACGGCAGCAGCGCGCGCCCGGCTGTGCCGATGATCTCGACAAGCTGGGTCTTTGCGATCTCCATCTGCGCCTCACCCTGGTCACGCAGAGCCTTACCGGCGACGTAATCCATTGCGAGTTGTTCAGCGTTGAGATCATCGCGGAGGTCGGCGACCTCATCAGTCGGCACGCCTAGCGCGTCAATCAGTGTTTTGCCGTCTCGCGCATAGTCAGGCTTAGGTTCGCGGCCTGCCCGCACATCGTCCCAGAACGCTGCGGCGCGCTTCTCAATCTCAGCGTATAGTGCAGGCCGGAAATCGTATTGGTGGCGTTCCAAGGCGTTGCCGCCAACCAGCACGATGACATCGCCCCATAGAACGCCGTCTAGGCCTTGGTACGTCTGGTTCTGTAGGAGGTAGTGCAACGGGGGTTCATCACCCCACTTCTTGCGCTCCAGCCAGTCCACCATCTTGACTTCAAGGATGCCGGGGCCGCGCTCGGGGCAGATCGCGCGATGGTCGGGATGCCCGCCAAGGCCGTTGCCATTGGTCAGGTGCTTAACGGTACCACGGTCGGTATAGCCCCACCGCTCTTTCGCACCTTCGATAATGGAGGCTTCCAGCTTCACGCCCCAATAGCTGCGCTCGTTCTCGGGGACGCCATCTACCACGGCGTTGAACTCGGGCGTTGCGATCGTGCCGCGCTTGCGGTGATACAGCTCGAATTTGGTGGTCCACGGGCTTGCGTCGAACAGTGCGGCAACTTCGCCGGCACCGATGACGCTTGCCCTGAACTCCAAGTCGGATGGTTCGGAACTCATGTGGCGTTCTCCTAAATGGAGACGCTGATATGTTCCTAATGAAGAACGCCGTCAACCCCTAAACGCGCAAAAACCTCCCCAACCTCCGCGCCTCCTCATCCGACATATGAGCAACAAGCTGCATGGCGGCGGTGAGGACGCGGTGGTTGGTGGTGGTGTCCGCCATCGCGAGGATGGCATCGCGGACGACCTGGGCTTTGGGGTCGGTGGTGGGGGTGGAGTGGAGGGGGGTCATGCTGCTACCTTCATCATAGCTTTGAGGAAGCCGGACGCTTGCCCGAGGTTGATCGCATTACCCGCTCCCCGCAGGATGCCCACGCGGTTGCGAAAGGCCCTAGCATCAGCCAGAGGGTAAAATTCGGATTTACGATCTTGCCAATCGCGCTCTTTCCATAACGACGCGCTATGACCGTTTCCAAATTCGGAAAACGGCTCCAGCATTTTTCCACCGCTTCTGTCGTTATTACTGCTGCCACTGAACTGCACGATCTCGGGGTAGGCCACCCAGTAATTCCGTTTCCGTTCGTGAGGCGCCCCGAAACCCGCAGCGACGGTTTCAGCAGCCCCGAAGGCATAACCCGTTGCGTCCATGTCAGCCGATACAAGGGTGAGCCAAGTATCTCCGTCTGCTCCCGCAACCTGCTCGCCAACGACGATCGCAGGACGGCATTGCTCAATGAGATAGTGGAATGCGGGCCATAGGTGCCGCTCGTCATCAAACCCGCCGCCTTTGCCTGCCGAGCTGAAAGGCTGGCAAGGGCAGGAACCTGACCATAAAGACGTGTCGTCGGCGATGCCGACGTGTCTGGCTGCGAGGCTCCACACTCCAATGCCGGCGAAGAAGTGGCATTGCTGAAAAGATCGTATGTCATTGGGTGTTACGTCCTCAATGGATCGTTCATCCACTTCACCGGGGGCGATAAGGTTATCCTTGATCAGCTCGCGTAGCCATGCAGCGGCAAAAGGATCGTGTTCATTATAGTAGGCCGTCACGCCGCCATCCTTCTCGCTGCCCTATCCGCCCGCTCGATCAGTTCGGCATCCGTGCAAATAACCCGCCCACACAACCAGAACCGCCCCGCGACATCCGCGCGGCCCTCGGCATTACACCGAAACACCGTCCACCGATCGCGCTGGAGGATCTCTTGAGCCAGACCCGCGGGCGACATATCCCTCTGCGGACGATCCACAGGCGCCGCGCTGTAGTTACGGACGAACTGCGCTGGCTTGGCGGCCTTCAGGGCGACCTTGGCACGAACCTTGGTCGGCACGTTGGGCACCACACCCGCGCGCTCCTGCATACGCCCCGCGGTCGACCGGCTGATACCGTAATGCGCTGCGATCTGCGTCAGGGTCTTGCCTGGTGCGACCTGCAGGAAGTCGTCGGGAATTGGGGTCTGTGGCACGCTCGTCGGCGTTCTCCACGGTCCCAGCTCGTACCGCTTGACCATGCGGATGATGGTGTTCGGGCTGGCGTGGTAGCTGCGTGCGATGGACTTGGCGCCCTCGCGATTGGCAATCCGCGCCCGGATGTCCTCGCGCTGTTCGGGGGTAAAGGTTAGGGGGTTCATGCTGCATTCCTTTCTAGGTTGGCGAACCGCGCAATAGACAACAGCAGATCGCGGAAGGGTTCTGGTGTGTGAATGCGCAAGCGGTCAGCGATACCGTGCGCGCTGGTCGAAGGGGTGCGGCCCGCGGCGATGCGAGATTTGGACGGTTGCACCATTGACGGCAGCTTGCGGGGATCTACGCCCCAGGCCAGTGACGGCAGGTCACAATGGGCTGCGTAGAGCCACGTCGCCTTCCTAACCACGTGGCCGTACGCCACCTGCTCGACACGGCATGTCCAGCCGCCCTCGAAGTCCGCGACCACCCAACCGCCTTCACGCGGCGGCTTGTTGAGGCCGAAATAGGTCCAAGCTCGCGATCCCTCGGGGTGTTCGATCACGCCGCCAAACCGTCGCACGGCGCCAAGAGCATGCGCGAAACATCCGCCATCGTCGCCAAGCTCTTTTCGAACGCCGGTTCGAGCGATCACCAGCGGCGAACCCATCCACATGTCACCCCATCGCTGGCACGGAGGATGCGCGACTACCGGATGCGGGCCGTCGTACAAGCGGGCGTCGCGGTCGGCATCCCACGGGTCAACGTCGGGCAGGCCGTAATACGCGCCGTCCTTCTCGACGTAGAGCGCGGCTATCACACCCCCAACCCCTCAACCACATCCCGAAACCGCACCGGACACGTAATCTGGTGCTGCTTGTAGGCTAGCTGCCGGCGCAACAGCTCGCGGGATGCCATCACGGTGTCATAGCTGCCGTTGCGGTTGTGGGCGATCGTGGGGGCGTTGATTAGGAGGCTCATGCCATCGCCTCCTTTGCGATTTTGTCGTGTTCGTCGCGTGTCCACTTATCGGCTGCAGCACGACGGCGATTGCCTTCTGCGGTCGCCGAAACCATGCGCTCGACGGCCTTTTCCAAACATCCTTTATCAGAGCCGTAAGCAACCACATTGGATTTGCTGAAACGGCGTTCGCGATATCCGTCCTCTTTGCAGGTGACGGTTTTTTCGGTCACAGATATAACCGCGACAACCACAGGGCGCCAGCCGCCTGTCATGATCGCGTAGTCTCCGGGTACGATGGTCATGCCTCTTTCTCCATCAATTCGGGAACCTGCACGCCACGGACCAGCGCGAATAGGCGAAGGGAATTACGGTGCGGCTTTGGCACCCCATCCTTTGCCCACTGCGCGACGGCCTGACGCGAGATGTTGAAATGTGACTGGATAGCCTGGCGGCCGATCCGGTCGATTGCGGGTGCGTCTGTGTGTTTCGTCATTTGAGTTGTCTAGCGCACCACAAATAAATCCGCAAGCATGATTGACAAGATTATTTTCCTCACCCATACCTCTCTCAACAAAGCGCAACCCGGAGACAGCGCCATGTGCACCGATGAAGATTTTGCCCGATGGCTCGCCAAACGCGATGCCCGAGAAGCGACCTACAATAGCTGGTCGCGATTCGCGAAGACCAACACCGCCAAAGGGTATCCCCTGACGGATGCCGATCGCGATGCCCTGCGTCCGGTGTCGGCATGAGCCCCATCGACCGCCCCGACGTCTTCGAGCGCATCCTGATCGACATAGCCGGCGATCTGGTTGCGACGGCCGAGCGCTTCAACGCGCGTGAAGCTGACTACCGCGCCAACCGTGATCGTGCGCTGGCTTCGTTCGCTGCACACGATGCTCGCGAGCGTGCCAAGCAGGAGGCTCGGTGGGCTGTTGAAGAAACTCTTATTTTGGAGAACGGACGATGAGCGCGCAAGAATCAGCATTGGTAGCTGTCGCCGAACTCGCAGAACATTGCGCGTTTGCCGCCGCGGCGCTGGAGCCGACCGAAGATACCCTTATCTGGCTCGGCAAGCAGTTCGTTGAAATCATGGAAACCGCGCGCGAAGGTGCTGGCCTCCCCCTCAGGAATTGGGCATTACGATGATCACCCAGCGCCCATCCTCCCTCCACACCCGCGACCGCGAGATTGCCGCCATGCCGCTTGCCGTTGATCATGCCGGCGAGCATTGGCTGGTGTCTCTGTTGCTGTGGCTTGCGATGGTCGGCGTGTTCGTCGTCGTCGCCCTCATTTTTGCATAGGATATTTGATATGACCGACACACAAACACCTCAACCCGTCGCTGTGGAGCAGGGGGTGAAGTACTGGGCTGCTGTGCGTGAATGCATCGAAAGCAGCCTCGAAAACGCAGATCAGGCCGGCGCCGATGCCATCACGCTGATGGCCGAGCGCCCGAAGGCCGAACACGCGGGGTACGCACGCACGCGCAGGGGCTACCCTCGCGCCGCCTGCATCAACGCCATCGAATACGCTTTGCAGGAGTGCGCGGCATGATCGTTCCCTTTCCTTTATCGCAATCGGACGTGCAGATGCAGCGCGTTCAGCAGGCGGTCGAACAGCATCGCAATGCACCTTTCAAGTCAGCTGATTGGCTGGCGGGCGAGCTGATTACGATATGCGAAACCGCACCGGCTAATGACTCGGCGGCGGCCCTCGCCGAGCGCGCCCGCCTCACCACGGACAGATCGGTGGGGGTGGAGGCGCTGGCCCCGGAGAAGTGTGGCGCGACCAGCGAAGATGCGATCCGCCACCTCGCAATCCGCGATCAACTGAACCGCACGATCTACAAGGCTGTGCGCGGTTACAGCATGGGGAACATGTGCCAAGCGGACGATCCGTCGTGGCCGTATCCGCTGGTCGACCTCATGTCGAACCCGGCCCCCGCAGATATCTCGTCCGGTGAGATGGAGATGGTCGCACTGGTCGATGAAATCGCGCACGCTGTCGCCGCCATGCTCGCCGCCACCCCGCCCGTCCCTGCGACCAGCGAACCGGTGCAGGAGGCGTTCGTGAAGCTGTGCGAGGCGCTGGGCATTCCCGCGACCGCAGGCGCCTATCTGGAAGTCCCGCGCCTGTTGCCCGTCCCTGCGACCAGCGAGTCGACATGGGCGACAGCGACCGACGATCAGCGCGAGCGGGTCACGCTTTTGGCAGAGGTTGAATTGCACCTGCAATCGTCGCGCGTGTTCGTCACGTCCCGCGAGAAGATGCACCCGTGCGGCGTCGATCTGCACGACGAATTGCTGACCAAAGTGACAGCGGCAATCGACGCAATCGGGCGGGAGAAGGTCATTGGGTAACGCAGTCGTGCGAGCCGCACTCGAAAGCATGATGCGGGCGACCGAGGATGATGCGACCCCGCTCATTCGGCGTTTGGCGCGCATTCAGACCCGTGCCGCGCTCAAAGGTCTGGATGGCGTCCCTGCGACCAGCGGGGAGGGGGAGAAGCTGCGGGAGGCGGTCAGCACTGCGCTGGCAACGCATGACAAAGCAATTTCAGTTTGCCCTGACAGCAAGCTGGACGCGAACAAGGACTGCCCGAAGTGCGGGGCAGCTTCCAACGAGGGGTGCCGCATCACCGCCTTGGCTGACGCAGCTTTCGTCCACAACGCCCGCGCCGCTCTCGCCACCCCCGGCGCCGCACCGATCGGGTCTGACGACGCGGATTACAGCGGCTATGTCGATGCGGGGGATGCGAAGTGAGTGCGCTTGACCCTGAGCGCATGAAGCGCGTGACAGCGAGGCTTGCGTTGGCCTGTAGGCACGAAGCCATGGCACTCGAACTTAGTGACCACTTCGACCGCGGTAGCGTGACTAAAGCCGCTGCCCACTTCGCAGTGGCCGACGCGCTCCGTGCCCGTGGAGGGCGAGCATGATGGCGGTCGTCTATCACGGAACGCCGCTAACCCCTGCGCCTGCTCTCAATGCCGTCGCCGGTCGCGCGTTCTGCGTCAGCTATTATCGCCCTGACAGCGTGGAAGCAGTCGAGGCAATGTCGCCTTTCGTCATGTACGACAACGGCGCGTTTTCATTCTGGATGCAGGCGGTTCGCGCTGGCGTCGATCCGATGGAGGCGGGCAAGGACGATTGGTCGGCCTATTACGCTTGGCTTGAGGATCGGATCTACGCAACGGGGCGCTGGGCGGTAATTCCTGACCGCCCGGCCGCACCGTCCCAGCTCAACGATGGCCTGCTGAACGACTGGCCCTTCGGCCGCTCGCGTGGGGCGCCGGTTTGGCACATGGACGGCCCGCTCGATCGCCTCACCCGGCTATGCGAGCGCTACGATCGCGTCTGCCTTGGCTGGATAGGCGACCCCAAGCGCGAGCCGGTCGGCTGTGACGCATACCGCCGCCGCATGGATGAGGTTGCTGCGCTGATGGGCAACGACTGGCACCCGTTACACATGCTGCGCGGCGTCGCAGTCGGCGGAGATTACCCGTTCCTGAGCTGCGACAGCACAAGCCTTGCGCAGAACCACCACCGCTACCGCCTCCGCCTGTTCGCCGGCACGCTAGACGAATGGTCTGGGGTGCGCGCCTATGCCGACAAACTCGAAAGGATGGCCGCATGAAGCCGGACTGGACACCCGAAGACACCAACGCCGCACGCTCGCTGCGGGACAGCGGTCTTTCCTATCGCGTGATAGGGAAGCGGCTCGGTCGCACGGGGCAGGGCGTCAAGCGGCGGCTGCAATATGTGACGGAGATCGCAGCATGACCGCGCCAACCGATAACGCGGCGCTGCGGGCGGCGCGGAACCTGTGGCTGCGCGACCTACTGCGTGACCGGATCCAGTTCACGATGTACGCGGACGCGACACCGGAAGAGGCGCAGGAGGTGATCGACAGTCTCTCGGAGAGCGACGAGTACGATCCCAACGTCGCCGCGTTGGTGCAGATGCCCAAGTGGTGCTCGCCCTGTGAAGCGCAGGAAGCCGTCGATCGCTATTTCGCCGCCGCCATCCCCCCAGAGCAGGACGGGTATGCGGAAGCAATAGGAGAGGGGCTTCGGCAGTGGAGCATCGAGTATAGCGGCGGCATCTTCACTTCGGGGATGAAGCGCGAAATAGCGACCGTTATCTTGCGGCAACCCGCGTTCGCCGCCTTGCTCGCCTTTTCCACCGACCGTCATGCGGAAGGACGGATCGCGGGGCTGGAGGAAGCGGCGAAACGTCTGGACGAGCGGGCAGAGCGCGCGCGTGTCGCAGCGATCGGCGGGGGCATGGATCCCGTAGATGCCGAGTTGCTCGACTACGAATATTCGAACGCGGCGAACGAACTCCGCACCATCGCGAACGGAGGGATGGCAGCATGAGCGACGTCAACAGCATTCCCGACAACGAGCTGGTCGGGCGCGCGGTCCGTGAATGCCGGAATGGTCGCGGTCGCAGCAAGGTTCCGGTGTGGGCCAAGGTGGGCGATCGGTTCCTGCTTGGCTCGACCTACGCGAGACAACTCTGTCGGCGCTTTGGCGTGGATCCAGACGAACAGGTGAAATCATGACCCAGGAGAAGGACTATATCGATCTCGCGGATCGGGTGGAGGCGGCGATGCCGTGGACGGTCGATAACAGCCCGCACTTCCATAGGATGCGCGCGACCGACGTTGAGATCGCCCGCTTGGTTAAATGGGACAGCGCTGTTGGGCATGGTCGTGGTGATCGGTATGGCGTCCCTGCCTACACCGCCTCGGTCGACGCCGCGATGACGCTGGTGCCTGAAGAATGCTGCGACTGGCTGTTCCGACGCTTTGAAGACGGTACGTTTGCATGCGACTTGGAGATCGTTGGCGAACGCGTGCAGTCAATCGACGCATCCGGCGCATCCATACCTCTTGCCCTAACCGCCGCCGCACTCCGTTGCCATGCCTCCCGTGTCGGTGACAGGAGGGGAGAAGATGGCGTATCACCCCACACGAAGCAGGCTGGAACAGGAGCAGGATGATGAAGGAAGCAGGGAATGAGGGCTTAACTGGTCTGAGGGCTGCTTTGCAAGCACAGGAAGATGCTGAGGATGCTCGCAGCGTCTGTGCGGATTGTGAGGGCGAAGGAATGTGGGAGCATTGCCCATCATGTTCGCTGAAGTTCGGCCAAGCCATTGATCTGCGCCGCGCCGTCTTGGCGAATAAAGCCCCGAAGGGCGAGCAGCCTAAGCTGTGGGTGGTAACATAACGGAAGACCGCCAAATCCGCAACACATCACAGACTGGAGAAATATCATGAAGAAAGCAGAAAATGCGATGGCTGTCCCGAAAGGTTGGAAGCTGGTGCCGATTGAACCGACAGAGGCGATGATACAAGCTGTGTGGAAAGCGACTTTGGGCGGTTCTATATTGTCTGCTGAACGTGCAGCACGCGCCATGCTCGCGTCTGCCCCCACCCCCGGATCCGAGATCGCGGTGCTTGAGCAAGGGAGGGTGGGGTGAGCGACGATCTACTGGAACTCAAGTGGGCACTGGCGTGGGGTGCGGTCGCCCTGTTCCTTTACGTGCTAGGTCACCCCACAGCAGCCATGTGGGCGCTAGTTATCGGTGGATTGGCGGTGCCGGTCATCATCTTTGACCTCACCAAGTAGCCTAACCCCACCCCCGCTTTCGGCGATAGGAGATGAGATTGTGACGAAGTTCCGTAAAAAGCCGGTCGAGATCGAGGCTATCCGCCTGCCAATGCCGGGAGAGCAAGGCCAAAAGGTAGCTGACTTCTTTCGCTTCCTTGATGGCGCCGAGTGGGAGCTAGGCGTGGATGGATTGCGCATCACGACCCTGGAAGGCGTTATGATGGCGACTCCCGGTGATTACATCATCCGCGGCATTAAGGGCGAGTTTTACCCATGCAAGCCCGACATCTTCGCGCTGACCTATGAACCGGTCGAACCCGCCCTCGCATCACAGGAGGCATGAGTATGTCAGACGTAATGGATCACGCAGACGTCACGGTCGCGCGCTGGGTCGCAACAGTGTTCTACCGCACCGAGAGCGGGCTGGTAGACGTGCAGCACGACATGCTCGAGCTGGAGGAATTGCAGGTCCTGGTCGAGCGAGGCCCACACTGGGATGCGATCGACCATATCGACATCGTGCGCGCGGATGGCGCCGATACCGGGTTGACGATCGAGGAAGCCGAACGGCTTTGATCCCCTTGCGACCCCACCGCGGATGATAGAGGATAGGATGATGGACACCCCGAAGACAATTCGAGCAGTCGGATACCATCGTGACGGCCAAGGGAGGCCGGTCGTGCGCGAGACGGTGCGCGCAGTTCGTAACGATGCCTCTGCTGCAACCCCGAACGATGAATGGCTGCTGGTTCGAGAAAACTACAAATCACGATCCGATTGGCATGGTAACGCAACAGCTTTTAAGGGGTAGCCTAACCCCCCAACCGCTTCCCAGCCTGCCGAGCCACCTCATCACCCGCAGCGCTAATCAAGGCACCCTTGGCCGCATCGAGCGTCAGGGGTGCTTTCGGGTTTGCGGCGATCTTGGCGACCGCGGGGATTAGGACCTTGCGGGCTACCGTGGAGAGGATCTTTCCGAATAGGCTCATGGGGAATGTCCTGTGTAGTTGCAATGGATGTGACAGCACTATAGCATGAAACCTGCCGAGAGGCGATTACAGGAGAAGACTTATGATTACCGTTCTACATCGCGGCCCAGACGGGTCTGAGCGCATTTTCGAAGCCGAAAGCGTGACGCGCTTTACCCCGGAAGGCGAGCAATCTATCCCCCCGCTGGGCAGGATCGTTGCTAGTGGCGTTCATTTTGATGACATGCCGGGATCATCTATCACACTGGATATCTCTGAGCCATTCGGCGCTGTGTTCGTTATGAATCGGCATGGTTCGACCATTGCAAAATGGCAGTGCTTATCTTCGCTGATTGGGCAGTAGGTTTGTTGCGAGCGGGAGCGCCTTACTCCCGCACCTCTACCGATACGGGATCTGCCGGCGTACCAGATGGCGTTGCCGGATCGGACTTGGCCTTGCTGCCCGAACTGGACCCGAGCCAGAAGCCGAACGCCAGCACGGCAAATGACTTCCATGTGCCAACGGTGTCGCCGGTCATCGTGGCGTCTCGCAGGACCACAACGACGTAGATGCTGAACAGCGCGTATCCTGCAATCGCCGCCAGGCACATGCCTACGACGATGCGAAGATTTGGGATTGATGCGGTGTTGATCATGCCGACAGCCCCTTATAAACGCGCGCTTCAGCAGTGCGCCGATTCACCAGACCCTGCATCACCTTGCCTGCCGCCTTGTTCCAAACAGCGAACTGAGCAGCAGCACCGTCATAGTCAGCGGCATTATGCTTCCTAAGCAGAGTGGACGGCCCAAGGTTGCCCAGCCCGATGTTATAGGCCAGCGACACCAGCGCGCCCTTCTGGTGAGGCTTGGTAGCCGCGCCGGCGAGCAATTTGTCCACCCCGCGCGCAAACTCCGCAACGTGGGCAGCAAGGCGCTGGTCGGCCTGTGGCTGCGTCCATTTCGTGCCGGGCGCGATCAGGTTGCCCTGTCCGTCAGTCGTGGATCCCCAGCCAATCGTGAAAGGCTTTCCGCCTGTCCCAGGATCCGGGTACGCATTCAGTTTGCAGCCTTCGAACTGCTTGATCAAAGCCAGCGCGAACGGCAGCCAGTCATTGCCGCCGTCGACCCGCGGTACACCCAGCTTATCAAGCATAGCGTCGATTGCTGCGACCTCGTCCATGTCGAACGTCTTATCGGTGCGCACTGCCCGGATTGCTTCGAAAATCGGTGTCCTCATGGCTTACCCCTCTGTGCGTTCCACATCTCACCCTGCCGCACCATTTGCCGGTTGGCACGCGCATGCTTGTAATCCCGCCACGTACGGCCCGACAGGAACAGGATCACGCCGTACGTCAGCAGCGACACGGCCCACCCCTCGAACGGGTTCTGGTTCTTGTAAAGAATGACGGGAATGGTCAGGAACGACCCGGCGCCCATCAACCCAAGCCCGAACCGTTCGGCGACGTTCGCCATCTCGCGGAACTGTGTCAGCTTGAACACCACGATACCGACCAGCAGCAGGCGCCCGGTGACGTTCAAAAAGTCGAACACGGTCATGCCGGATCCTTTCCGCCGAAGATGGCGAGGCCTGCTTTTGCGCGCTGAATGGCAAACGGCATAAGGATGTTCCAGCCGGTCCCGCCGATGTAGACGATGGCGTTCGTGGCCCTGATATTGTTTTCGTCGACACCCATCCACTGG
>Ga0181339_1000131_pt1 | contig 19466 bp, 21 predicted proteins | sample Sp13VDMM110DD_FD_130101 | JGI IMG/M metagenome (GOLD analysis project Ga0181339, IMG submission 130101) | Freshwater viral communities from Lake Michigan, USA - Sp13.VD.MM110.D.D | ecosystem: Environmental > Aquatic > Freshwater > Lake | place: USA: Michigan | collected 2013-04-23 | reverse complement strand
TTATAACGGTGATAGCTTCTCATCTTTCACTTCTGTAACACATGTCACCAAAGGAGTCTATTCAATTGATTTAACAATACCTACTACAAGTTCTAATGATTGTACCATGTATAATGATATTTGGTCTAATATTGTAATTAATGGTGTTTCTAGACCAGATATTGAACTTAATATCCCTGTAATGAATTCTATGGGTTATTATAATATTGGCAATAATGACATGTTACCTAAACAAGTTGCTGTTAACATTAGTGGAATTAAAAGTAATGAAAATATAAAACGTGGTGATATTCGTAAAGCTATAATTTCAGCCAGAATACCATATACCGTGGAACAAACTCAATCAATAGATAATCTTCAATATAGACTTTACGTAACTGAAGGTGCTAGTGAATTAACTGTCATTGATTATCAACCTGTAGAAATGGCTAACAATTACTACTATTTTTTATTAGATACAGCTAGTCTACTTCCAAATACATATTACATTGATGTCTTGGCAACTTCTAACTTAGAAGTAGCAACACTAAAAAATGTACTTAAATTTAACATAGTAAATCAAGTGGAATTAAGATGATGAAAAACCTAATTAGATTTTTATTAAAAGAAAATATAACTGAACCTATTTTTAACGATGCGTTTAAAGCATGGTTTAACGGTAGTAAAGTTGTAGATGATAATGGTAACCCTTTAGTATGTTATCATGGCACCAGCAAGAAATTTTCCACGTTTAATCGCAAATTTTCAGCACAAGGGGTGTTTTGGTTTACTTCCGATAAGAATAAAATAATATCTGGTAATTCTGGAGCTGCTAAAAGTAGTGAAATAATACCTGTATTCATTTCAGCAAGTAAAATAGCTGGATGGCCTGAATATGAAAAATATGGATTAGGTCAAATAGAGGGTATGGGATATGAGGCTATTAAATTAGATGATGATTATATTGTATTCGACCCTAGAAGAATCAAGTCTATTCATAATAAAGGTACTTGGGATAGTAATTCAAAAAATATTTTTAAATAATCATTTGTCACGCTTCAGCGTTTATATAGTATGAGTAAAACAAAATGGTTAATAGAAAACAACAAAACTGAGTGGTTTAATCCACATTTTTATATCTGGAACTCTGGTACCCCATATGAAAATCATGTACATGAATCTGTTTATGAGTGGGTGACAGATGCTAATAGAGCTTGGGAATTTTACACAAAAGAAGAAGCTGAAAATTACATTGAGAAACATTTAAAATATAAAATAAATTATCGTGATATGACATTTATAGTCACAGAACATGAATTTATTTAAAATATACTTGACAAAAAATAATTGTTTAGTATATTTATAAGAGCGTTAACTAACGTATCAGTCTCGACCATTTAAACGGTTTAGAGTTCAAACGAACAAAGATATTGGTACAACTAAAAAAAGTTAATAAAAAACAACATGAAAAAAACAATCGTAACACCTTCTAAGGTGCCTACAGTAAACATTACTGTAAACAAGAGCCGTATTAAGCTCTACAACAAAGAAGTAGAAATACCTACTTATTACCTACAAAAAGGTCAAGAATTTGAAATTGAGTTATTCAATCCTACAACAGATTCAGTACTTGCAAAAATAAGCCTTAATGGAAAAGAAATATCACAAGGTGGACTTGTCGTAAATCCAGGTCAACGTGTATTCTTAGACAGATATTTTGATGTGGCAAAAAAATTCTTATTTGATACTTATGAAGTATCCAATACTGAAGAAGTAAAAGCTGCTATCCAAAATAATGGTGATATTAAAGTATCGTTTTACAAAGAAAACGTTAGACCAATAATTAACATTACACCTAATTGGATAAAATCATCATATGGTGATACATATAAACTTGGTGATTACAATTCTGGCACCGACCCAAGATTATTAAGAGGTAATATTACTACCAATGGATTAGCTGGTACATCAACAATCCAAACCAGCAGTTTAAATCTTAGTAATTCTAGTGGTACTGTTGTAGGGGCTAGTTTTGGTGCTACACCTACAACATCAATCAACAGTATAAACTATGTTCACACATCAGATTTTAATGTATCTGATGCTGTTGGTTCACTAACAACAAGCCATTCAACTGGTGACGGTACTTTATCTTTTGGCGAACCTGAGAAATCAAGTAGAAATGTTTTAAGAAGTAAAAAATCTGTTGAAACTGGTAGAGTTGATAAAGGAAGTGATTCAAATCAAGAATTCAAATATGTTAATAAAGATTTTGACTATTTTGCATTTCATATAGTAGAATATAAATTATTACCTATATCTCAAAAAGTAGTAACTAGTGAAGATATCAATATTAAAAGATATTGTACCAATTGTGGTGCTAAACTAGGTAAGACTGATAAATTCTGTAGTAGCTGCGGAACCAAAGCATAAAAATAAAAAAATTAACGCATAAAAAAAGACTGGCATTGACCAGTCTTTTTTATTTTACCCAAAGCTTAAGTGAATCTTGACCATCTGGTGTCTTCAACCAAGCTCGATATATTTTTTTGTCTTCTTTTGATAACTTACTCACCAAATCTTTTCTCTTTTCATCACCACCACTAAATGGTACCATAACCCCACCATCATAGTGTTTATATTCACATGTTTTGAGCATTTGGAAATATCTGTTACCTTTATCAGTTTTAGATTTTAGGACAACTGTATCAGTTATTAGAGATTCATATATTGGTAGGATTTTCATGATAATTTAAAAAAACAAAATAAAAAAGGAAGCCATTTTCGCCAACTTAATTTTCTTTTAAATGATAACTCTTTGAAGTGGTCAATGAATATTTTTCTTTCTCTATCAGTTAATTGTTTTGATGTATTCATAATAGTTTATTATAAATATCTAGGACCTTTAGAAAGGTTATCAGGTGCCCATAATGGTTGAAGATTTGTTAACGCCCAACACTCTTTAAATTCAATATCATCAGTGCTAGTAAACTTAAATGTAGTCATAGGTCTTTTATGGTCAACATGCCATTTACCATAATTTTCCCATGTCATACCCTCAGTAAATAATCCTTCCAAATGTATCATCAATTCTTCGATAGTATAACCTAATAAATCAAAGGTTTTACTTGTTTTATTAATATTACGTTCTTTAAGAACTTGCCATACAGCTGTACGTGTTCGAATACCTAAACGATATTTAGGGTCCTCAGCTCGTCTTTTACGTTCATAATCTCTTGCATATTTATTCACGTGTTCTCTATTATCTTCACGCCATTTAGTATGTTTTGTTTTTAAATAAACTTGCTTATCCTTAGCCCATTCTTTGTGATTTATTAATTTCTTGATTTTAACCTCTGGTTTACTGTTATATTTTGCTTGAGCAACTTCTCTCCCACCAATATTTCTTCTACCAGACGGACCCATTACAACCCCATTTTCTTTTAGAGTTCTTAAAATAATACTTTGGTGGAAACCCATTTTTTGACTTATTGTTGTTGAACCTAATAATTCATCATTATACATACGTAAACATTCTTTTACTTGGTCTGGTGTTAATTCTATTTTTCTACTCATAATACAAATATAGTAACAATCTATTTAAAAGTCAAGTACTATAAACAAAAAAGGTGGAATAAATCCACCTTTTTATATTTAGTTTAAACTAAGATTAACGAAGTTCATTCATATTGAAAGTTTGTACACCATCTACACGTAGGTGGGCGTAAAACCTGTTATTTACGACCTTTTTAGCGTATCTTGTCATAATACCTTTAACTGGAGCAAAGTTAAATGGATTGTACATTGTAGGTGTTAATTGCAATGGCACGTATGGTGCGTAAATGTAACCTGTATCTAACAATGATTTTCCTTTGTGACCAATTATGATAGAGTAAGCTGGTGCATATGGGTCACGGTACACTTGGTAACGGCCACTTAATGTTCCAATTCTTTCAATACCCATGTTGTATTGGTCTTGCTCTGGGTTAGCATCACTTACGTGGAAGTATTCTAAGTCATCTAAGATAGCAGAGATTTCTGAAGATACAACGATAAAGTTAGCACCACCACGAAGGGTTGACTTGTGGATTTGAGCACTCAATTGGTTAACTCTAGTGATAAGAGTTTGGTTCCAATCTTTTTGTGTGTATGGGCTAGCAGCTGAAGAAGCTTTTCTCCAACCATTGTAGTCCCAACGTAATTGCCATGCAGCAGCTTTACGTAAATCTCTAAGGATTTCACGGTCAATTTCAGCAGCAACTTGTTCTGACAACATAGCTGTCAATTCAGCTTCAGCGTCAATGTTGTGGAATGCACTAACATCTTGAGCTAATTCTGGTGACCAAGTAGCACGTAATTTTCTTTCTTCAACAGCAACAACAACTTCATCCAATCTGAATGAAACTTCACCAAGTTCAGTTTCAAGTTCAAGAGAAGCGTATTCTGCCCAAGCGATAGATAAGTTACCAGTATATGCACTGTAGTTAGCAGAAGCACCTGTTGCAACAACACCTGTGTAACCATCATAAGTTGCAGTACCATTGATACCAACTGGAGCACGTAAATCTAATTCGATGTACATTGTTCCTAAAGCGTCAGTTAACACTTGGTTACCACTTACGATACCTTTACCATATTGTTGAGTTACGATACGGAATGGAATTTCTTTATTTTGAGCGATGATAACATTACCATCTGGGTCAACCTTAGCAGCACCAGTGTTAATAACATGTAATGAAGCTAAGAAAGATTCAGTATCCATGTTGTTACCATCAGGACCAGTCAATACTTCTCTACCAGCACCACCGTTGTTAGTATAACCGAAGTTACCACTAAAACCTGTTACAGCTACGATAATACTTCTGATAGTACCATCAGTTGCAGTAGGAACAGCAGTTCCACCAGCAGCTACAGTAAATGTACCGTTAGTACCTAAGCTATAAGCTGAGATTGCTGTGATTGCTTTAATTGTAAGAGTTCCTTTTGAGTTATCAAACATACCGTCATTGTAGAAAATGTCGTATAAGTTTTTTGCTTGCCATTGTGTTAACGGTTGAGAGTTTGCACCAACTACAGCGATAGGTAAAGCAGCAACAGTTGCAACACCGTTGTGTTCACCATTAAGACCAGTGTGAGCTGAGTATGTAGTACCATAAACATCAGAAGATGGAGTAGTAGCATAATTACTTCCAGCAACACCAGCAGCGTCTACACGGCTAGAAGTTTGAGGAACGAAGAAGAACAATTTACCAATTGGCATGTTCATAGCTTGTACTGATACGATATCATTAGCTAATAATTTTGAGAAAACACGTCTAACAATAGGGAATACAACTGTTTCGAATGAACCAGATGAGTTAGCTGTTGTTGATTCAGTTAATAATGTAGAAGCTTGGTTCTCATATAACTGAGCGATATTTTCTTTTACGTGACCTCTAAGACCTTCAAGGAAGCCTAAGCTATTCCATTTGTCTTGAGTTTCTTTACGGATGGCTTTCATGTGGTTTAATCCGATATTACCCACTTGTCCAGATGTTAATAAATGTGACATTGTTTTTTTATGTTTAGTTTTTTATTATTGTTATTTGTTCTCAACACGTTGAATCAAATCAAGGATTCTTTTTGTTGAAGGGTCAACGTAGGCTGTGCTTTCGTTTAATTGTTTTGAGCTACCTGTGCTAACCTCTTTAATGATTTTATTTTCTATTGATTCATTGATTGGTTTTCTTGATTCCAATTCATTACCGATAGTTTTGTATAACTTTTTAGACTCCTTAAGGTTGCTAACTTCTTCATCAAATCTTCTCATGATGTTTTGTTTTTCACTCTTAGTAGTTGCGTGTTCCATGAATAATCTAGTTGCATAACTAAGATTACTATTGAATACCACTGTTTCAACTAACTTTGTTCTAAATTCTTTAAGAGCTGCTCTGAATTCATCATTCTCAACTTTTAATTTTTTAGCTTCAGTTAAAATTGTATTGTATTTCTTTTTAGTTTCAGAAACTAATTTTCTTGATTCATTTAATTCTTTTGGATTTGATTGAGCACCTATTGAACCAGCTGTAGTTGGATTACGATGGTTACCCACACTCATTCCAATACCAACACTAATTTTCTCATCAATAGTTTCTTCTTCCTCTTCTCCTGATTCATCATCAGTATCAGGTTCAGCACCTATTTCAGAATCAGTATCTCCTGTTTCTTCAGCACCCATTTCTTCAGCTTCACCACCTTCATCATCAACTGGAACTAAATCCGCTGGTTCATCAGAACCAATTTCTTCATCGTCCATTTCAATTTCGTAGTCAACATCGTCATCACCCATTTCTGAGCCTAAGCCTGATGCACCCATTTCTGATGCTCCACCTTTAACGATGTATTCTCCTGGTTCGCTTACGGTTAAATGAATATCATCACCAACGATTTCGATTTCGTCTTCACCACTCATTTTTTTGTAGATAGCGATAACGTCATCATCACTAGCAGCTGTCATGTCAATTTCGTCTCCTCCTAATGCGTCAGCATTCATTCCGATTTCTGGAGCCATTTCTGGTTCCACTTCTGTTGAGCCTTCTAAATCTTCTAAGCTACTAATTCCTGATTCAGGTTCATCTTCCATCCCAATTGTTTCGATATCGGCAGAAGCTGCATTAGCATCACCACCTAAATCTATTCCTTGGTCTTCAGTAGAATCTAAATCTTCTTCTTCATAAACCTCTTTTGTAAGAGATTCTTTCACAACACCATCAATTTCTTCTTTAGCTACGCTACGAAGTATTTCTTTTGTGTTGGCATTAAGAGCACTCTCGATATTTTTGATATCTAATAATGCTTCTTCAAGTATTGATTTTTTGTCTGCCATTTTAGTATTTAAATTTTTTTATTATTACTATTTGCAATAAATATTTAATCTTATTTCCTAATAAATATGTGTCGTTTATTGAAAAGACACGATATGTATGAAAAAAATGAGAAAAATGTTTAATCTAGAAGAAATTTATCTAGTTTATGTGTTAATGTTTCAGTAATTGTATTTGATTTGTATTCCACACCTTCAACAAAAGGTCTTGCTTCTTCTACGTTTTTAAATATCCAAGCATCTGGAGTAGATGGTGCTGTTACGATATCCCAACAGATGATTTCAAAATCATCTTGTACTATTTGCTCACCATTTTTACCTTCGGCTAATGACCCAACACCTCTTGATGATACACCAATTTTAATTCTATTTCTTAATAGATTAGCTACTTCATCACCCTTGGTTGAAACGATACCGAATTTTATGAAACCTGGGGTCATGAGGATTTCCATTTTACCCATAAGAGTATGACCCTCCCACCATGTTTCAATAATGTTATGCGAGATTCTATCACCAGCAATAACACTTGATTCTGGATGGTCTAATTCACCGACAGCAGAACGTTCTTGAATTGCTTTTTGATATATTTCGTTTTGTCTGTAAAGGATTGCTTTTGAATATCTTCTACCATTACGATTTAAGACATCATATTTCTGAAGGATAACATAGACTATCAATGGTTCCATTATTGCTAACTTACCAGTTTCTATTTTTTTCATTTCATTAATGAAAGGTTGATTTCTTGGCTCATCTGGATTAATACATCCAGCATCATGCTCAATTAAAATCCCAGTACCACTCTCACCACGTTTAAGTATCTTTAAATCCATATTTATAAGGTTATAGATATAAATATGTTAAGGACAATAAAAAAGCCCTATTCGTGGGAATAGGGCTTAAGTTTATTTTTTCTTATTGTAAAATTTGAATGATTCGTCATCTTCAAATATATTCAGAATAACATGTCGAGAAATTTCAGTTAGTATGTCTTTCATATATTCAGAATTAACTTGGTGTTCTAGTTCTGAGAATAGTGTTATTTCACAACTCATAAAACTACGTTTACCATATTTGATTCCAGATTCTCGAATATCCAAATCAATGATATTTCTATTGTAATCAAACGTTTTGCTTTCATCAGAATATAGAAAATTAAATACTAATTGTTTTATGTTCTTATGTAAGTTTCGAATGGTTCTATTATAATTCGAATTATTAGGGCTGATAGGGTCAGCCCATGCTGAAATGTTAATATAAACTGCTTTTGGATTCTTGTTGTCTATACTACCAAACGTTACGTTATAATTCTTAAATTCTTTGGTTTTTATTTCTTTACCTGTTTTCATGGTTTTCCTGGGTTTTATGTGCAATTATAAGCATTTTTTTCCAGGTAGTCAACCATTATTTTTATTTATCTAAGTTTGCTCCAAATAGAAATAGCAATACCTACGGCAATTTGAACAAAGGTGAAAATAGCAATAGCAGCAGCCCATCTATTTTTTTGTTTATATATCTCATCCTTGGCTTCTTTCATCTGAGATGGCGACCATACTTCGTTAACCTTCTCAAGCCATTTGCTATGAGAATCTACCTTACCTTCTATGTTTTTAACTTCAGTAAGTTTTTGGTTTAATTCGTTAAACCTAGTATCCATACCATTACGCATATTATCATAGTTCTCATTAAGACGTTCTAACTCTTTTAGAACTAATTTACTATAGTCGCTCCAAGTATCTTTTTCTATTGGCATGATTAAAAATTTACGTTGTTTAAAATACTAGTTATTTGTGTGCACATTTTTTCGTAGCACTTTATTTTTTTTTGTGGTGTAGATGAAGTAATTACTTCATCCTTACCTTCTGTAATTATGTTTTTTAGGCTCTTTAAAACTAATTCGTATTCACCTTCAGGTGAATGGTCTGCAATTTTGTTAGTTAATTCTCTTAACTTTGAAAGATTGTCGTTGATAACTTTTTCCATTTTTTTAAACTATTAATTTTGTTTTAGATTACTTCTTAACTCAACTAATTTGGATATGTTTTTATAATAATCCTCATCTATACTTTGTGTATCATTTAACAACTTTTCTTTAACTTTTAGCAACTTTTCTTTAACTGTTAAATCAGTTGTGTTAAGATTTTCATTTATCAATGAAATGCATTCTTTAAGAGTCGAAGAGTAGATTTCTTGTTTCTCCTCAGATGTTGAATCAATTAAAGATTTAAGGATTTTCTTTTCTGATTCATCAAGTGTTGAATACTTTTCGTTATACTTACTGACCATAATAGAACTAAGCATACTATTAGGTAAGCCTAAAGCTTCAGTAAATACTTTAACCTTATTAGTTTTTATATAGTTAACCACAAAACTTGTAGCTTCTACAATACTATCAATAGTGTTTGGATTTTTCTCAGTAAAAATAAGTTTTGAGATGTTTTCATGTAACTCACTATTGTTGTAAGTATTATTCTTTTCAAACAAAACTAATTTAGTTAGTTTACCATTAGCGTTAAAGATATCTTTCTTTGTAAATTTAGAAAATAATTTAATATTTTCGTTTACAAATAATGATGCTTTATCATGGTCCGATTCAACCTTATTTTCAATGTTGGTATAAACCAAAAATTGAGTTTTAAGTATTTCGTTTTCGTTAATTAAATTAACGTATTGTTTGAATATCTTTTTTCTATCGTCATCTTGATTCACCACGCTTTCAACTAATATATCATTGAAAACATTTTTTAAAAGACCGAAATTTTGTGTTTGTGATTTTATATCTGACATGGTAATTCCTTTGTTGTTAATAAATATAGTTATTTTACCTAAAATTATGATTCTTCTAACATTTTATCAATGTCATTTATCATATTATCCATTTCCTTATTGATTTTAACGTTTTTATTATAAATTTTAACGTTCTCAACTATTGGTTTTTTATTAGGTGTTACGGATTCAATAAGTGCATCCATAAATCTACCTTGATACTTTTTAGTTCTCTCGTTCAATTTATCACCTATTATCGTTTTATTCTCAGTTAATATTTTTTGTACTTTTTTAAGTGATTCCGCAACTTCAGTTGGTTCTGTTTCTGGCTCTTCAACTTCTCCACCTGTAGTATCATCAGTTTCTAAACCTTCTTCTTCATCACCACCATCTTCGTTTTCGTCATCAAAATCTAAATCTTCACCACCAGCTCCACCGCCTCCAAATGAACCACCTAAACCAGCAGCACCTCCACCGCCTCCATCAGCTCCATCACCTTCTGGTGCTCCACCTTCAGAACCGCCTTTCATAGCTAATTTAATATCACCATAAACTCTATCAACAACATCAAACATACCAGTATGCTTGATAACAGCAGCAGTATTTTGTAATTCAGCAGCAGCAGCTTTTTCCATACGTTGTTCAAGTAAATCTTGTTTTATTTCATCATCAGACATACCTAAGATATCACGTTTCGCACGAGTCATTGACATAGGGGCAAATCCATTACCAGCATCACTAACAGCATCTTTAAATAAGGTAACCTTAATTTGGGTTTGCTCAATCTTAAGCATTTCAGCTTGTGTAGATGGGTTATTAAGTGTTAGAGTAAAATTATCGAAATCTTCTTCAAAACCTAATAAGTAGAGATGTATAATCGCTATTTTATTAAGTTCTTGTAACATTGCTTGTTGGATTCTATTGATAGTTCTAGAAAAACGAATGTCTTGAATAGCTAAGTTTTTACCTTCTCCAGTTGCATCATCAAAACCTAAGAAAGGTTTAGGCACACGTAGAGCAGTAAATAAATTATTTCTCAAATATTCGATATCAGCAATTTGGTCAAGGTTTTGAGCCCCAGGTAGTGTATCAATTGGATTAGGTGCATCTTCAGTACGAACAGGTATAAAAAAATCTTGGTCGTTAGCTAATTGATTATATCTAAGGTCGATTTGCCCTGTTTGAGGGTCAATAATTGGCATACGTTTAAATCTATCAGCAATAGAATTCACATATGCCTCAACATCTCCATCATCAATATTACCAACATAAATCTTATACACACGTCTTTCAGGAGCACGTGTAACACGATAGACAAGCATCGAGTCTTCAGAAAGGATTAATTGTTTCCAAATACGTCTTGCTTTTTCTAATACTGATGTACCATATGGTAAACGTCTGTCATCACCTAATAAACGGAAATGAGCAATTTGCCATGAATTGAATTCAACATCACGACCCCTCCAATAAAACTTAGTTTTATCGCCAGTATTAGTCGAATCAGTATTGGTAGTATCATTGCTATTAATCAAATCAAATAATCCCATTTCTTTACGTTCCATTTCATAATTAGGCATTTGTTTTGCGCCTAAGATACCACCTCTATCATTGATATTTAGAAACACAAAATTATCACCATATTTACATGTGTTTCTAACCCACATAGGTAATGAAACATGCAAATCAAGTCGATTAAAAAATAAATCTTCTAAGATACCCTTAACACGTTTACTATCAGAATACACATTCATGATTCTACCCTTGTCATTAAGGGTTGTGGATTCTTCCATCATAACATCTAAAGCAGCTGCTATTGTTGGGTAAAATTCCATAGACTCAAAATCTGCATATGAACCAATACGAGTTGTTTCATAATTAATAGATTGTTGGAATAAACCACTCTCAACTTTTCTCCATGTATTACCAATAAGCTTATTTTGTTGAGCTTGTAATTTAGCTCTTTCGTATTCACCTTTATCAGTTGTTTTAAGTAACACATCGTTACCCATGTTATATCGTTGAGTTTGTGGTTGTTTTTGGGTTATCTTGCTAGCGTTGGGACCAAGAACTTGACCTAACCTTTGAAAGATTGTTTGTTTATTATTAGCCATAAATTTTTTTGTTTAAAATATAGTTCCTTATTAATGAAAATAAAGATTATTGTACATAATCGCATTCAACATATGCTAAATGCTGTTGTTGAGAATTGACTACAACTAAATCATATGTGTATGTAGTTACCCAATCTTGACCTTTTGAGTTCGGTGTTGCAGTGCAATAGAAAGGTCTTTTATCGTTATTTTTTTTAAGAGCTTTATCAGCATTTATCTTATTATCAACTACTGACCATTTATAAATTTCAGCACCATATCCTTTTCTTACGAATGTCTTATTATTTGCCATTTTGTTTAATTTATTTTGAACCACTAAACAACCACATATATTTACCAGTTGGGTCTTGCATATTTTTTGATACAATTGGATTAAAATTTGGTTTTTTAGTTGCTATTTTATTACGATTTTGTTTACTAACAAAATCAGTACCTTTATCTAAGTCTGTTGTTTTTGGATTTGTATTAGCACCAGCTAACCATCCATTCAACATAGCTTTATTTTGTTTCTCTAATCGTTCTAATTTTTTGAATGAGTGTTCTAATACCCATAATGCCATGGCTAATCCCATTAAACAGTCATCATGATAACCTTCCATATGGTCTGGTCTACCATTTTTATAAATGAAAGTATTCATCTCTGAAGTCATTCTAACAGAACGAATCTTAATGTTGTTCATTCTTATTTGATATTCTAAGTTAGAAAGCATTGGAAGACGTACTGAGGTGGCGTGAAAACCTGGAACCTTGTTTTCTTTATTGTGATTAGTTAGTTCTCGTTGTCTAGCAGATAAAATTTTACCATCTTGATTATCATAGTGAAGATTTTTGTAATTGAACTCAAGTAATTTTAATACTGTAGAAACACCCATACCACCAGTGACATCGACTACGGTATATGCATTATACATATTACCATACTCTTCAGCTAATTGTGCTAATAAGTCTGGTTGTATCTTACCTTGATATTCTAAAACTTGTTCCATGGTAGTAAAATCAATGATAACAATTGTTGATGAATCCGCACCATCACCTCTAGATACATCGACACCAGAAATATATTGATGTCCCTCCACAGGTAAGGCCCATATCCATGTTTCATTTTCAAGACCCATTTTCATTATAGGTTCTCTAACATTATGTTTATTTTGATATTCAATGTATTCTTCACTAATAACATTACCCCCAGAACCGATGAATGATACATCTAGTTCTTGAGCAATCATCTTGGCATCGTTATTCATACCTAAACACATGTGTTCATACCATGATGATGTTGGTTTCCAACCATCATTTATTTTTTCATGATAAGAATTAAAGGTGAATTCTATTTCAGCCAATACAGCGTCTCCCTTGGTCCAACGTAAATCTTTATTGTAACGCAAATCTTCATACCATTTCATTTCAATGATATTAAAATTGTTTTCTTTTTTCTTAGCTTGGTCGTAAGTTTTATAGTATAGAGAATCCATACCGTTAGGGGTTGAAATAAGCATTGCTTTACCACCAGTACCTAATGCTGTTAAAGCAGCACCAAACACTTCAGCACCGTTATCAATATAAGCTGCTTCATCCATTACAAGATACGTTGGTGTAAAACCACGTAAGGCATCTTTAGATGTAGCAACAGCTTTAACACGGCTATTGTTAGGTAATCTAATTTCTTTTTTTGAATCAACTAAGAAAATACTCTTAGCTTCATTCTTTGCATTACCATAATATTCATTACCCCAAACCCATCTAGGTAATTGGTTTAAGAAATCTTTAATCTTGGCTAGAAACTCAAATGCTAATTCTTGTTTATTAGCAACAATCAAAATATTTTCTGGATTTTCTTTATCAGCAAAACCAACCTTTACTGCTAAATAGGCAGCGGTAGTGGTAGATACACCAGCTTGTCTTGGTTTGGTAACTAAATTAAATCTATGTTTTTCATAGGCATAGATTATTTCCTTTTGTCTTGGAAATAATTGGAATGGCACAAACCCTTCTTGAGTCTTATCAAATGTCTCTAAATAAGTCTCTATTGCATAAATTGGTTTAACTAAACATTTTGCGTATTCTTTATATATCTCTGTTGTTGTTAACATATAATTTTATCTATAAATATGTTAACACCAGCTAAAGTGCTTGTTTTAAAACAAATAAGGCCCCAATTGGGGCCTTATCTTATGTCTTAATAATAAATTTTACAGTAACTCGTTTATATCGAAACCTGTGTCGTAATCAGTATCGGAATTTCCTTCATCTGAACCACCGAAAAGCTCTTTAAAATCAAAGCTTCCGAGCGTTTCATCAGTGTCGTAATTTTCTGATTTTTCTGGTTCATCCGAACCAATTTCATTCATTGCCACATTAAATTCATCTTCTTGCAAATCAGACTTCACATCTTTAACAATATTTGCTATTATTTTTTTACCTTCTTTGGTATTAGCCATGATTTCTCTCATCTTCATATTGAATTCTTTTACTGGTAAAGCAGCTAATTCAGCATAAATATGATGTTTCAAATTGAAGTCATCTGGGTCAATAAGATTAGTAAAACGACCCCATAATGCAGGTCCTAATCTCATATCCCATGGTTCAGCAGCTAAGAAATCAGCTTTATTGATTACATATTCTCCAATACGTTTGTTTTTTGGTAAACCATGTGCTGATAATAACTCCATAACACCCTTAACTAATTCATGAATTAAAACTGGAAATACCATTGCTTGAGCATGAATAACAGCTTTAGGATTTGATGCAGTTGGGAATTGAACTCTAACAACACCACCATTAATACCATTTTCCATTTCAGGAATTATATAATACATATAATCGGCAGCTGACATCATCTTAGAATACTTATTAGGAAGTCTAGGGTCCATTTCAGTTAACTCATCATCTACCATATGGTGAATGTGGTTCACTTTTTTACCAGCACCTTGTATCATAGCGTTTAAAAATCTACGTTTGTAAACTTCTTCTTTGGCATTAACAATATCTTCATAATTTTTGAATTGAGTTTCGGTAGCCATAGGTTTAGGGTTCTTTTTAGTACCAACCATATTAACACTTGGTGTTAATTCAGCGTGTATTTCCACAACATCTTCATCCATGTCATATTCTTCACGAATAATACGTTCTGCTAATTTCTCAAGAGATTTCTTATGTTTAGATTCTAGTTCCATAGCATCTTTAACCAAAGACATCATATTGTGTTTAACACCTGCCTCATCAATGGTATCAGTATCAAAAGCTCTTTTGTATCTTTTAGCAACTTCACTAAAACGTTCACCCATTATTTTTTGTTCAAAACTTGATTCATCATCATCAGGGAAAATTGGATGTTTACCTAATGAGTGGGTTCTATTTAACAAATCTTCTTCAAGTTGTTTATGCATTCTTTCGCTCATACCTTCTGGATAAACAACGCTCTCATTTAAACGTTTGCTTTGTAAAGCTTTTTTTAATGCTTCTTCAGCTATTTTTTTATAATTACTCATTATTGTATGTCTTTTACTTTAATTGTCTTTAAAACCTTCTTATTTTCAGTTATACCATGTTGGGCTTGTTGGAAATCAATATTAGTCGTTGTAACTGCTATGTCTTTTAGACTAGCTATTAATGTAGATAATTGATTTCTAGGAACACCAATCATTTCAGCGAATGCTGCAATAACTTCTCTTCTAGCTACAGGTGTTTTAATACTATCTATAATATTAGTAGGGATTCTCTTCTTAATTAAATCCATTAGTTTCTTAGCTTTTAGATTCATTTCTTCATCTGTTTCATCACCAGTTGGGGCAACTTCTCTTAAATTTCTATTCTTAGAACCAAACAATTTTTCAGAAACATGTTTTTTAAATTGAGGGAGATTCAAATAACTTTCTTCTTCGCTCATATTAGCCTTAGCTAATTCTTCAATAGATTTAAATTTTCTAACTTTTCCATTACTATTATTAACAACAAAGTGTTTGTATTCTCCCAAATAAGTGTCGTTAGAAGGTTCTTTTTCAGGTGCTGATTGAATATCTTGCCCAGATAAACCCATTTGTTCCTTCATAGGTTTAGCAATGTTTTCTTCAAAATATTCCATACTATGAATCATATTATCCCCACCATCATGCATATCATCATGACAATAAACACACAATACAACTTCTTTAGACGCATTTAACCCTCTAACCATTTGATATTTCTTATTGTTTATAACAAATGGTTGAGACACTTTTCCATCTGGACCTTTTACATTTGAAAGATACTTGATAGTAGCTTGGTCCTGTGGTTCAATAGTTTCATTTTCTTCCATTTGACTAGCCATTGAAGCAGATACAGAACTAGTAGGTAATTCTTTATCATTAGTAATTGTGATATCAGATTTATCATTAGGATTTAACTTACCAGAAAGTTTTTTATACGTCTGATAATCCATATTTATTTCATTAATTTTTTTCTTCATGGTGTTCTTTATTATACTTTAGTATTAGGTCTTTTTCATACAACTTAGCTTCAACATCTTTTATCTTCTCGCCAAATTTGAAACAAAGTCTTTTATCAGGATATGCATCGTATGAGTTTATGTTTTCCCAAGCTAATGCTATAACTCCATCAATTGCATCCCAAACAGCGAATGTATCGCTATTTTGAATAACATCTAATTTTAATTCTGATTCAAGTCTACCAACTTTTTTAATGAATTTCTCATGTGGTGCCTCTGGTCGTCCTGACGCTGGAAAAGTGTCCCAATCCTCACCATCAATATCTTTAGTTGTATTAGAGAAAATGAATTCATAAATGAAATCACCTTTGTAATCTTTCCCAACCATATTGATATAAATTAAAAACAATTCACTCATTACTTACTAGCTTTAGGGTCTGGTTGAGTGTTAGGCATTGGTAAGAAAGGTTTGTTTCGTCTACTTGGCGTTACAATAGGTAATTCAGCTGGTTTCGTAGGGGTTGGTTTAGTAATAGGTTCAAGTAATGGTTCAGCTGTTGCAGTATCATCTTGATTGAGAGTTTCTTTTAACATTTGTTTTATTTGATTTTTATCAAATATACTACTTTTTTTCGACTCTGACAAGCTTTTGTCATTTAATATATCATTAGAATGAGGTTGGAACATATTATTCTTTGGGACATCTTTAAGAAAAATATTATCATCCTCAACAATTTGTCTTTCGTCAACATCAACATCCACTTCAGAATTATCTATATCAATATCTTTCTCAGTATCTTGTTCAATACCATCATTTCTCTCTTCATCATCATTGGTCCCTGATTCTTTAACCTTCTTGATGATATCATTTTGGTCTTCTGGGTCCATTTCTGAAACGTGAGTAGCCGACAATAAAGAGTTTATTGCAAACTTCTCTAATTCATAATCTGGTTGACTTTGTTGTCCATTATATTTTCTAAGTGATTGACCTAGTTTACCAGTTAATTGTTCAATAAATTTTTTAGGGTCTGATTCTTCATCCACAGCAATACCAGCATCAAAAGGTTCATCATCAAATGGTTTTTCACTTGATGATGCTTCTGGTGGTACACTCCCATCATTTGGAACAGGAGAAGGTTCAGCAGCAGGTGCTGGGTTAGAAGTTTGGGTTGGTTCAGGTGCTGGGTTAGAATTTCCTAACTTAAGCGTATATTTTTTAATCCCACCTTCTTTTAGTTTAGTAACTACTTTTTTTTTTCAGTATCTTCTACATCATCTTTACCAGATTCAGCAATCATGGCATCAATAGCTTTTTCAGCTTCGCTCATTTCGATTTCTTCTTCCTCTTCGATAGTTTCTTCTTCTTCTTCTTCAAATCCTTCCATCTCAGCAACTCTAGACATGTTAGGGCTAATATTTCCTTCACCAGAAAAACCGTTACCATTCATATTAGCAAGTCCACCTATAGCGTTTTCACCTAAAAGATAATCATTCTTAAAGATATTGATTTCACCTTCATAGTTATAAGCTTCAGCAAGGCTTCTAAATTTAAAATTTAATTGTTTTACTGCTTCATTATAAGAATCGTAAGCTTCAGAAAACTTGTTCTGTAATCCACCGATATATTTAAAATCTTCAGCTACCAAACCAGTTGTTTTACTAGCTTTTTTTACAAACCATTTATGGTTTTCTCTTATGATAGCGTAAGCACCACCATCAGGACCTGTCTTAGTTAATTCAACAACGATACTAGATTTAGTTTCGTTAATAGGTGCAATACCCATTAATTCTTTCATACGTTCGTTGATTTGATTTCCTTTAAGACCAACTGGAGTTATTACAATATTTTTTTTCATGATTCTATTTTTGTTTATCTAATATAAATATATCTTTGTTATTTAAAGGATTAATATGTCCCACCAATAGTATTACTATTAGCGTAAAAATTTTGATTCTCACCTAATAAGTAACAACCAGTACCACCACTAAGTGTTCTAATTGTTATGTTAAGATTTGAACCTGCACCTACACTCACAACAATACCATTTATGGTAATTGAGCAACCAGCACTTCCACCATAAACTTCGTTATAAGTGTGAGCTGTTAGATTAGGTGCGTCAGCAGGTACGATAACACTATGAACATCATATATATTTGCCATTATTTTACTTTTCTTATAAATATCGTTATAAAACAAAAAAACCACCTAATTAGGTGGTTTTATTATATTAATTGGATAAAGGGGCTTTAATACTTGGATGTGATTGATAGTTCTTCAATTCGAAATCAGTAATCTCGAAACCTTTTAAATTAGTATCCAGTAATCCAACACCACACTCACCTGATACAGTATTCCAAAATTCAGTATTGATACTTAAACTAGGTAATGGATAAGGTTCTCTTGTATGACCAATCTTAATTTTTACTTTTTTTGGTTCATATGTTACCTTATCATAAATGGTTGGACTATCTTCAAGAATATCTTGACCTATTTGTTCCTTAGCTTGTTCAATATGGTTTAGATATAAATGTGTGTCACCTAGGTTACCGATTAATTCATCAGGAACCATATTACATTCTTTAGCAAGTATTTCTAATAATAACCCATAAGATGCTATATTAAAAGGTAAACCTAAAAATGTATCAACACTACGTTGATTCCAAGATAAAGATAAAGCTCTAGTAGGTAACAGATTTAATTCGTCTGCATGTTCAATAAGGTATTGTTTTTCTAAATCTCTAAAATAAGATGCTTTGTGATATTCTTGAATTTTAACTAATTCATGTTTTTTATCGAGGTATTCAACTAATGTTGGGTGGTTAACATATCTTTCTTTTGTAGATAATTCACGAGTATAACATTGGAAACCATAATGACATGGTGGTAATACCATATCATCTAATTCAGCTGGATTCCAAGCGTTAACTATTAAACGTCTTGAATCAGGGTTATTTTTAATGTTATAAATTAAATCAGTGATTTGGTCTATTGGATTGTTTTGCATTTCAAAACCATTAGGTGCTATTTCATCACCAGTAAAATTATTCCATTTTCTCCATTGAGCCCCATAAATTGGTCCTAAATCACCCCATCTGGAAGCGAATATATGGTCAGTTTTTATGTTTATAATAAATTCTTCTTGTGTCAATTGTCTATATTCCCCATCTATCCAATTTTCTTCTGGATGAAATGACATTTTTTTCTGATAATTTTTATAAGTATCACCATCCCAAATATGACAATTATTATCTACTAAATATTTTATGTTGGTATTCCCTTGTAAGAACCAAATTAATTCGGTTACAATACCCTTGAAATACATTTTCT
>Ga0181339_1000130_pt1 | contig 19508 bp, 26 predicted proteins | sample Sp13VDMM110DD_FD_130101 | JGI IMG/M metagenome (GOLD analysis project Ga0181339, IMG submission 130101) | Freshwater viral communities from Lake Michigan, USA - Sp13.VD.MM110.D.D | ecosystem: Environmental > Aquatic > Freshwater > Lake | place: USA: Michigan | collected 2013-04-23 | reverse complement strand
TGCCTGACGCGCCTATCAAGTAAAATCAAACTCGTTGCCATTGGTGAACTGATACGTTAAAAGATAGTCTGAATAAAGACCGTCCTACTCGTTTATAAATGTTCGGTCATGGGATAAATAAGCTGGCCGCGAAAGCCATACCAGTTTGAAAGACCCAGAGTTAAGCGGGAGACCTCAAAGGTCAAACTCGCTCTGAATTTTAAGAATTTGGCGCGGTAAGGCGGACTAATGGCCCGTCATAAGTAAGTTGTTGGGACAACCCGTTAGGTAAATCCTATCCAACAGCCGCCAAATAGCCGAAAGCGGATGCTGCACTGAGTTGCAACAGGTTGCATAACCGCCTTTGGGCGGCAGGAGCAAGGGATCGATAGCCCTGCCTGTGCAGACGCAGCGAGTAGGCAACCCATTTAAGGAACGATAAACCCCAGATTGGGTATGTTCCTGAATCACGTTACTTATTAACAAACGAAGTAAATCCGCAACCAGCTTAACGGCTGGTTTTTTCATTTATGGAGGTTAAGTGTTCGACCATGACCGTGGTGTGATTAAGCGGATTCTCTGCTGGATTGGTGTCCATGATTGGATTCTTAACCAGCCGACAGAGGCCGGTAAGTTGGATATATGCACTTTCTGCAACAAAGAAAAACCAAGCAAGTAAACGAGCTATTCAGTGAATCCCCAACCGACACTACCCTCCCTCCAATTGCTTAAAAAGCATAGTCGGTGATCGGGGATTCACTTAATGACTCCTGAACTCGCAAGAGATATTTACCACAAAGTCCGGATGGACGAATACCACCGGTTTAGAGAGAACTGCTTACCAGTCGATCAGTTAAAGGTTGACCTGGCTGGATTCAAAGCAGTTATTGAAGCGATAGAGAGTGAACACATTAAAAAGCAAGCTGAGAGTTATTTAAACTTTAGTAATCATTAAATGAATAGACGCGGGTTTATATCGTTTCTTATCGCGGCACCTTTAACTAAAGGATTGCCGTGGGACGGTATTGCGAAAGCGGTGGAGATCGTAAGTCCCGCTATTGCCTTAGAGATCAATGACAGCATTACAGACCTTGTAATGAGAACACTTCGCGCAAGGCAATCTGAAATCATTAAAAATATCTCAGAAAACAACGCATTACTTAATCTTCTGAAATCAAGAAGTTTAGTTAAAACAAATATTTAGGATTCGTTATGACCACTTCTAATACTAGAGGCGGTCAGTCCGGAAACGAGAACGCTAAGAAGCCGCGTATCTGGTCTGATGCCCTCAGAAAATACGCCGTCCAAAACCCCAAGACTGTAGAGAAGGCCGCTAAAGTCATGTGGGAGAACGCAGCAGAGGGCGACGTTCAGGCCGCTAAAGAGATTGCAGACCGTTTGGAGGGGAAGCCCACCCAGACGATTGCCGGAGATCAGGACAACCCGCTAAAGACCATTTCCAAGGTCGAATACGAAGTTGTTGACGCTCAGAGTTAAGGTTCCTAGGAAGCTAAAGCCTTTACTTTATCCAAAGCGTTACAAGGGGGCTTACGGTGGCCGGGGCGGGGCAAAGTCGCATTTCTTCGCAGAGCAGATCATTGTTAAATGTGCCTCACAGCCCACAAGGGTTGTTTGTATTCGTGAGGTTCAGAACTCAATCAAGGATTCTGTAAGGCAGCTAATCTTAGACAAGATTGGTAGTCTAGGGTTGTCCGGTGAGTTTGACCCGGTAGAGTCAGAAATTAGGGGGCCGAATGGCTCCTTAATCATTTTCAAGGGTATGCAGTCCTATAACTCGGACAACATTAAATCCCTTGAGGGCTATGACATAGCTTGGGTTGAAGAAGCTCAGACATTTAGCCAGAACTCCTTAGATTTGCTTCGCCCGACAATCCGAAGGGATAACTCTGAGCTTTGGTTCAGTTGGAACCCGCGATATAAAACTGACCCTGTAGACAAGTTCTTTAGGGGCAAGAATCCGCCGCCCGATGCTGTATCGGTAGAGATTAACTGGCGTGATAACCCTTGGTTCCCATTGGTTCTGCGTAAAGAGATGGAGCATGACTTCATCGCAGACCCGGATAAGGCCGAACACATCTGGAATGGCGCTTATGGCTCATCTCAGGGCGCAATCCTGGCTAAGTGGGTAAACATAGCCGAGAGGGACGGAAGAATAACCAACGAGGTTATTTACGACCCCGAAGGTTTGCCCATTGAAATATCTAGTGACTTGGGCTTTAGGGATACGGCTTCTTGGTGGTTCTGGCAAAGACTGAGGGGCGGGTTTCACCTTCTTAAGTATGAGGGCGACTCAGGCTTAGACGCTGACGATTGGATACCAAGGCTTCAGGATTCAATTGATGAGATGGGCGCTAAGTTGGGGAAGATATGGCTACCCCACGACGCGAAGGTTAAGACCTTCCAGAGTAAACACTCATCAATGGAGAAGTTCCTGACCGCGTTTGGTAATGGTCGGGTTGGTGTTGTTCCTCAGTCTAAAAAACAAGACCAAATATCCGCCGCCCGCAAGGTCGTTCAGAAGTGCCGATTTCACAAAGACTTATGTGAGGACGGGCTTGATGGACTGAGGGCGTGGGAATTCGATTGGAACGACGATACCAACGTATTTAGTCGAGACCCGTTGCACAACTGGGCATCGCATCCGGCTGATGCGTTTGCGTATGGATGCCAGATATTAGACGAGCAGGAATACGAGCCGCCTAAAGAGCGCGGAAGAATTCTCTCTGTAGGCGAGACAAACGAAGTCACCTTAAACGACATGTGGGCCACTGTGCCTAAACACAATTCAAGGATTTAACTATGGGTATGGTCAATCAAGCGGGTGTAGCTAAAAACCTGAGTGCTAGTGGTGCGGTGAGTCTTACCCCGTGTTCTGTCATTGGGTATCACGTTAATTCGACCTCTGGCGGGACGCTGATCTTTAAAGATGGCGGAGCATCGGGAACGGCTTACAACGCTGCCGTAACCCCTTTGGTGGGATTTACGGCCTTCCCCGCGACGTTTCAAACGTCTTGTTACCTGACGATTTCAGGAACGATTGACGTTACGGTATTTGTCCAAGCGTGATTTCGTCTTGGGGTAGTAGCGGGGGTGTTAGTTCACTCCTGAATTCCGCTGGATTCATTTTACCGTTCTTTGATGCTGGTTCGGGCGCGGTAAACACGACTTTATACCGTGGCACCGGCTCGGCCACGTTCACCAGAGCGACCACAGCGACCACTGTTAACAGTTCGGGATTGATTGTCTCAGTAGCGAGTGGAGTAGCTCGGAGTTATTACGACCCTACGACTCTGGCTTATATGGGTTATCTGGCGGAGGGTGCGCGGACGAATCTAGTTCTTAACTCTTTAATCGACGGAACCGACTTTTCTACTCAGTCGGTAAGTGTTGCGGCTGTTGCCCATACGTTAAGTTTTTATGGAACCGGAACGATAACTCTGTCTGGTGCCTCTACTGCTGGCCCGTTGGTTGGAACTGGTGTCTACCCTCAGAGAGTAAGCCTGACGTTTACGCCTTCTGCCGCTTCGTTGACGCTTACGGTCACGGGTTCTTGTAAGTTTGTTCAGCTTGAGGTCGGGAGTTTTGCGAGTTCGTTTATTCCTACGGCTGGCTCTAGTGTCACCCGTAACGCTGATGTGCTGACGTATCCGAGTGCGGGGAATGTTCTGACTGCAACGGGAACCGTGTATTTCGAGCAAAGCCAGAGCAGTAACGCGTCTGCTGGCGTGTTTTTAAGCATAAATGAAGGCGCTGCAATCAATGAGCGAATAACCATTTTGGATACATCAGCAAACGGCGGCTCTAGGGGGCTTGTTGTATCCGGTGGCGCGGTAACAGCAGACATCACGGTTGGGTCAAGTGCAGCAGGTAGCGTAAATAAAAGGGCAATGTGTTGGTCATCGGCATATACAAATGTTTGCCAAAACGCAACGCTAGGAACCGCTGACGTTTCATCGACCATGCCAGCAACCTTTACCCGGATCGAGATTGGGGCGCAAAACGAGTTATCGCCCAGCTATGGGGCGATCCGTAACGTCCGCATCTTCCAAACCCAACTATCCGCAAGTCAATTAGAGGCGGTGACACAATAATGGCCGTCGAGATTAAAGACCGCAAAAGAACCTCCACGGGCCTAAAGTCTTGGTTGGATGACGTTGCTAAATACGACCGCGAGTTTAAGAAGTGGGAAGGCCGGTCGGATAAGATCATTAAAAGATATAGAGATGACTTCAGGAATTCAGGCCAAGGTTATTCCATGGCTAAGTTCAATATCCTGTGGTCGAACGTCCAGACTTTAACTGCTGCGACATTCGCAAAGCTCCCGAAGCCTGATGTATCTCGTAGATTCAGGGATAACGACCCTGTGGGCCGGGTTGCGTCTTTAATCCTTGAGCGCGCCCTCGATTACGAAATCCAGCATTATCAGGATTATCGTTCGACGCTTAAGTATTCAGTCCATGACCGCTTTCTCCCTGGCAGGGCTACGGCTTGGGTGAGATATGAACCCCATTTTAAAGCTGTCAATATCGGCCAGCCTACCAATGGGTTACAAGTCACTGAAGATATAGACGAAGGTGATGAACAATTAGATTACGAGTGTTCTGCGGTTGATTATGTTCATTGGACTGACTTTGGTCATTCAGTAGCGCGGACTTGGGAGGAAGTTAATCGGGTTTGGCGCAAGGTCTACATGACCAAAGAAGCCATTGTTGAGCGGTTTGGTGAAGATAAAGCCAAGCTCATTCCGATGGACGCTAAAGTTCCGACTGAACAAGACCGTTATGAGCAAATGGCCGGAATGGATGCCCTTGAGAGAGGGTGTATCTATGAGGGTTGGGATAAGAGTAAGAAAAAAGCGGTCTGGTTTGCGAAGGGTGTTAAGGACTTTTTAGATGAACGGGATGACCCGCTTGGATTGGAAGAATTCTTCCCCTGTCCGCGTCCGATGTTTGCAACACTGACTTCAGACACTTTGGTTCCTATCCCTGACTTCACGCTTTATCAAGACCAAGCGAATGAGTTGGATATTCTCGCTGACCGGATTGACGGTCTTGTAAAGGCTCTGCAAGTAAAAGGGGTCTACGATGCGTCAGAAACCTCTCTGGCGCGTCTATTCAGTGAGGGTGAGAACAACTCCCTTCTGCCTGTTAAGAACTGGCAAGCCTTCTCTGAGAAGCAAGGTCTTAAAGGGGCTATAGATATTGTAGATTTGACCCCGATTGCTAATGCTTTGAAAGAGGCTTATCTAGCTTTTAGTCAGATCAAACAACAGGTTTACGAGATTACGGGTATCTCGGACATTATCCGAGGGAATACCGACGCGGGTGAGACTGCGACTGCCCAACAGATTAAGGGGCAATACGCCTCACTTCGTTTAAAGCAGTATCAAGAAGAAGTCTCGTTGTTTGCGACTCAAATCTTGCAGATTAAGTCTCAGATTATCTGTAAGAAATACGACCCGCAGACGATTCTGACGATTTCCGCTGCTGACCAGTTGAGCGAGGTTGATAAACAGCTTATCCCTCAAGCGATGGAGCTTTTAATTGGTAAGCGAGTAATCGACCCAATGGCCGATGAAGGCACTAACCCCCTTCGGTCGTTCCGTGTGGAGATTGCTGCTGACACTCTCGTTTACATGGATGAACAAGCGGAGAAAGAGTCTCGCGTTGAGTTCTTAACGGCTACGGGTTCATTCATTCAGCAAATGGGTGAGGTGTTGATGGCGACTCCTCCGGAGGCTAAAGGCACGGTAGTCGGTCTCCTGATGGAAATGCTTAAATTTGGTGTAACTGGATTTAAGGTCGGTAAGAACATTGAAGGCGCTTTTGACGAAGCTGCTGAGAAACTTAAACAATTGGCTAATCAACCGCCACCCCCGCCGCCGCCTGACCCGAAGCTAGAGGCGGCGAAGATTCAAGCGCAAGCGGAGCAGCAAAGAACTCAAGCCGAGATGCAGATGCTCCCAATGGAAATGCAAGCCGAGGGAATGAAAGCCCAAGCGTCTATGGCTGATGCTAAAGCCTCAATCATTGTGGCCGCTGAAAAGACACGACAGGCGAAGATTCAAGCCTCGATGCCGCCTAAACAGCCCGCATGATGCTCAAGCCTTACACCCCTTATCGGGTGTTTTGTTACTTAAATAATCGCTTGCGTTTCTGGGTCTTTACCAAGCTGAACCGGCTTGAGTGTTACGACTATCGTGGTAAGTGGATTAGTCGGTGGCCCTACCTATGAGGCATAGATGGGTTTACGTGAACGGTGAGGCTATTCAAGTTACCGACGATTACAAGCCGGAGCCGAGAACTACGGACTGGCGGGTAATGCCGGATATACAACCTTACAAGTCCATGATCGACGGGCGGGAGATTACTTCTCGGTCTCGACACAGAGAACACTTAAAAGCGCATGGCTGTATTGAAATTGGAAATGAAACGAAATACATGAACAAACCGAAGGGGGAACTAAGGTCTCCTGAAGGTCTAAAGCGGCAGATTGCCGAGATTGCAAACGAAAAACTGAGAAGGAGATAAACATGGCAACAGTCGCAGCGATTCAAGCGGAACTCAGCCCTCAAGGTCTGGGAACTCAAATTGTTATTGAGAAGCAATTTACTGTAGACACTACGGATACTTTCTTTTGCCGTGGTGGTGTAGTTGCTGTTGGTAAAGCTCGTTGGTGTGCAACGACCAACACGGATTCTGCTGCACAACAAGCGACAGCTATTACGGCTGCGATGGTTGCGTAAGTTTCGCCCTCGTCGTGATGACGCGGTTTTCCTGCAAAAAATGGAGATTTTATGGACGAGCAGATTACTCTGCGAGATCAGCTTTCACAGAATGTAGATGAAATTGTTGTAGATACACCGGTTGAAGAAACAGTAGTAGAAGCCGCCCCAGAAGGGGAAACGGCAGAACAGCAAGAGCAACGCCTTCGTGATGAACGGGGGCGTTTTGCTAAGAAAGAGGCGGAACAAGTCGAGTCCGCTGAGATACCCGCCCCAGAAGTTAAGAAGATCAATCGTCCTTCCACATGGAAAAAGGACTATTGGGAACACTTCGACAAGTTGGCGACAGAAAACCCCTCATTGGCTGAATACATCAACCAGAGGGAATCTGAATACGCCAAAGGGGTATCGACCTACAAAAACGAGGCGGAACGCGCTAAAGCGATTTGGGGCGCTTTGGAACCGTTCATGCCTGAACTACAACAACACCGGATAGACCCTGCTCAATGGGTAGGGAATCTCGGTCGGGCGCATCAGCAGTTAGCTACTGGCAGCCCTCAACAGAAGTTACAGATGTTTCAAAAGCTGGCGCAGGACTACGGAGTTCCTTTACAGGCTCTAGTCCAAACAGAGGGTCAACCAGACCCCGTTCTCCAATACGTCAGTCCTTTGTATGAACAAGTAAACCAATTAAAAGGCCAACTCCACAGTTGGCAGACACAGCAGCAGCAAGCAGAACAGCGGCAAATCCAAAGCCAAATTGAGAAATTCGCTGAAGGAAAGCCGTATTTTGAACAGGTAAGAGAAACCATGTCTGGATTACTCCAGTCGGGATTGGCTCAAGACCTCGACAGTGCCTATGAAGCGGCAGTCCGTTTACCTCAACACGAATCAATCTTCCAAGAGATGCAACAACAGCAGCAATTGGAAGCAGAGAAACGTGCGGCAGAGCAACGGGCGGCAGTCGCTACCAGGGCGCGAAATCAAACCGTAAGCACTCGTTCCACGACCCCCACAGGGCCACGGAGTAAGTCAAGCGGTTCAGGTCTGCGGGACACGATTGCAGAGGCTTTTGAAGCTGCATCGACCGGCAGAGTTTAAATTCGACTAGGAGACTGACATGGCATTCGCCAATAGTTCTGTCACCGACATCATCGCTTAACATATTTGGAAAGGTAAGTTTCTGTTATCCGATTACGCTTTTTAAGGTTTTCGGCTGGTGTTAAGTATTGAAGATTCCAAAGCACATGAAGTCCGGTAACGGGCCGACCGTCAATAAATCCCTTTAGTGGGATGATGTGGTCAATGTGCTTGCCTTTAGGACAGTTCGCGTAGAACTCAAGGATTTCGTTTAGGTCAACCCATTTCGGGGTGCGATTCTTAACGTCCTTGCGGCGATAGTATTTACGAGCAGGACACTTAGGGTCATTGGCCCAACGGTCGCGGCGCTTCTGGTTAAGTTCATCCTTCTTAACTTGATAGAGAGCCTTTTTCTGCTCTGATATTTTCTCTCTGTATTCGGCTTCGGTGGCGTATTTCTTTCTGCGCCAGTCATTCTGATATTCAGAGTATCTGCCGATGTATCGGTGAGAACGCGAATTTAAATCAACCTTTGTGCAGTCCTTGCACTTATGGCTGATGCTGTTCAGTTTTTTGTAGTAATCAGTGCGCGGCTTATCAACGCCGCATACAGGGCAAATTTTGGATTCTTTGATTTTTGGGCCAGATTTCATAATAGCGACATTATAGCACCAAATCAGGCGATATAAAACTGTGTGAATTGCTGGAAACCCCTAACGTAAAGACGAGGGCAATCAGCAGCCAAGCGCCGCAGGAATGCGGTGAAGGTTCAACGACTAGGCCATGGAGTCCAGAACGGACGGTAAAGGCCCACGAGCGCACGGCACCCTACCTGGGGTGATGAGATAGTCTGAGCTGCATGGAGACATGCAGAAGCTAGGGATAAAGAGCCTTAGCGATAACAGCCCTGACGACAATCCAGCAACGCTCCGGCAAGCTGGCGGATAACGTAACGAACAACAACGCACTCCTTTACAAGCTCAAAGAGCGTGGCAATGTGCGTCCGTTCGGCGGTGGTAACGTGATTCTTGAAGAAATTATGTATGGTGACTCGTCCACGAATAACACCAATTCGTATTCGGGTTATGAAGTTATCAACATTGCTCCGAACAGCCCGATTAGTGCTGCTCAATTTTCTATCACTCAATACGCATCGGCTGTATCAATGAGTGGTCTGGAAATGCTGCAAAACTCTGGTAAAGAGCAAATCATCGACCTGATGGAAGGCCGCATCCAAGTGGCTGAAGCTCAGTTGATGAACCGCATCGCTGGCGATCTTTACGGTGATGGCACGGGTAACGCTGGTAAAAACCTGACTGGTCTTAAGGCGGCTGTTGCTCAGTCTCCGGGTTCGGGCACTTACGGTGGTATCTCGCGCACGGATTGGTCTTTCTGGCGCAACTACGCCTATTCCGGCACTACGAATGGTGGCGCTGCGGTCTCTGCTGCAAACATCCAGCAGTATATGACCACGGTTGCTATCAATCTGGTTCGTGGCACGGATAAGGTTGATCTGATCGCGGCTGGTAATAGCTACTACTCTCTGTATGTGAACTCGCTGCAAGCAATTCAGCGTATCACTGACGAGAAAATGGCTGGCGCTGGCTTTAGCTCGGTCAAGTTCTACGGTGGTGGTGCTTCTGCTGACGTAGTTCTCGACGGTGGTATTGGTTCCTCGACGTATGACAGTGGGACTGGTAACTCCGCGCTGATGTATTTCCTTAACACGAAATATATCTACTTCCGTCCGCACCGTGATCGCAATTTTGTTCCCATTGGTGGGGAACGTCAGTCCGTCAACCAAGACGCTGTGGTTAAGCTGATCGGTTGGGCGGGTAACTTGACTTCGAGCGGCCCGCAGTTCTGCGGCGTCCTGTTCGCTTAATAGGAGAATAAACATGGCTACCATTACTTCTCCGACCATTGGCGCGAACCTGACTGGCTACGATACGACTCCCGGTTTTTCTCTGGGAACTCAAGTCATCGGCACGGATGGTTCGCTGTTTGAGTATGTCCAAGTTCTCTCGGCGGTTGCTGCTTATAACGCCGTGGGTATTTCGGATTCGGGAACTGCGTCGAACCTGACCACGACCCTCGCGGCGACTGTTAAAAAGGTCGGCGTTGCTCAAATCTCGATTGCTGTTTCTTGCTACGGTTGGGTTCAGCGTCAAGGTAAATTGAACGTGAATGTTGCGGCTAACTGCCAAGACTTCGTGAGTCTGTTTACCACGGCGACTGCCGGTGTTCTCGATGACGTTACGGTGTCTGAGTGTCTGGTTCTGGGTCTTGCGACCTATAGCTCGACGGTCACGGCTTCCAACGTGTCGGCTCTGGGTGCGGCTCCGCTGCAAATCTTCCCTTACGCTAACCCGGCATAACTTAATGCTTAGACCTCTGGCGTTTGATACTTCGACTTTTAACGTCCCGCAAGGGATAACAGAAAACATAGAGTCATGTATTAAGCGGGGTTTGCCAGAGCTTTTACCCGCTATCTGTAGTCACGATGGAACATTCGTGATTGCAGGTAGCGGCCCCTCTTTAGCTGACCAGTTGGATGAAATCAGGGCGGAAAAAGAGAAGGGGAGACCCATTTGCGCCGTTAAAGCCGCGCATGATTTTCTGTTAAGTCACGATATAGAACCTGACTTGTTTTTATCTATCGACCCAAGAGATAGACGAAGTAATGTTCAAAGGGCTTCGGAGAATACCGTTTATTTATTGTCCTCTCGGTGTTGTCCGCAGCTTTTCGACCATTTAAAAGACCGTTATGTGATGGTCTTTCACGCAGCATCTTCACAAGAAGAAAACGACTGCCTACAAAAGCACGGGGTTAAGTTTGCCATTGGTGGAACGTCAACCTCTGGGCTTAGAGCCGTGAATGTCGGTCACTTCATGGGTTATCGAAAATTCGTCATGTATGGGATGGACTCTTGTAACGCTCCCGATGGAATTACTAAAAGGGTTGATGGGAGTCTCACGGGACAGACTACAGATGTAATCGTAGGTGCTAGTGGTAAGAAATTCATTGCTAATGTCGCAATGGCACAACAAGCAATAGATTTCCAACAGCTTTGGGTGATGCTTCCGGGAATTAACGTGGAAGTCAAAGGTAACGGTCTTTTAGCTGCAATCCTTGAAGAAAGGAAACGTCTGGGGATGCCTACATGAATGTAGTCTGGGTGAATCGGTTTGGCCCGAATATGGCTTCATATAGATACAGAGCAGAAACCCCCGCCAACGAAGTAAAGAAACACGGAATTAACGCTTCTATCAATAACGGAGAAGCAGATGTAGTGATCTACTCTAAGCCGTGGGGCGAGGATTTAGAAAAAGCGAAGAAGGCTAAATCAGAAGGATGTAAGGTCATTGTTGATTTCTGCGATGACCATTTCCAAAGAGACCCGACTTATAAAGAGTTCGCTGATTTAGCCGATGGGATTGTTTGCCCCACTCCGATAATGAGGGCAAGGATTTATGACTACGTTAAGAAGGATTCAGTAGTCATTCCCGACCCTTACGAGATGGATGAATGTGAGCCGCACGCAGATGGAGACAATTATCTGTGGTTCGGTCACATGGGGAACTTGAAGGATATTTTAGACGTTGTTCAATACCTGGGGGACCGGAAACTAAGAGTAGTCTCCGGCCCGCAACAAATCCCCTCAGTGATTCCGTGGAGTCCTGAGAATCTTAGAGACACGATGAAGGTATCGAATATCTGTCTATTCCCGACTAAACCGGGAAGCGAATACAAGAGTCCTAATAGACTGATAAATGCTTTTAGGGCTGGACTGTTTCCTGTGTGTATGACTCACCCGGCTTATTTGGAGTTTAAACACTTCTGTTGGGTTGGTAACTTACCTACAGGTCTTAAATGGGAGAAGTCATTTAAGAAAGACCTGAATGATTTAGTTAAAGCCGGTCAAGACTACATCAGGGAGAGATATTCCCCTGAGACCATCGGTAAGAAGTGGGCTGAGTATTTGGAGGCCGCTTGAAACTCAATATCGGTGGCGGTGATAAATACTGGCCGGGGTTTGTGAATGTAGACAAATACGACCAGAGCGCAGACGTTTTAGCGGATTGTCGGAACCTTCCTTTTGAGGCGGATTACGCAGACGAGATTCATTCAATCCATTTTATTGAGCATATCCCTCGGTTAGAAGTTAATAACATGCTCTTGGATTGGCACAGAGTCTTAAAAAGGGGTGGGAAGCTGGTTATTGAAGTTCCGTGTTTAGACAAGATCGCTCAGAACATTATTAACGGTGAGAAGAACATGAGACTCACTGTTTTGGGGATATTCGGAGACCCCAGAGACCCTAAACCGGGAATGATGCACCAGTGGTCTTATACCAAGGATGAATTGAGGGACATTCTCCTTCAGTGCGGGTATTCAAAAGTAGAAATTAAAGAACCTCATTTTCACGTTCAAGAGAGGGACATGAGAGTGGAGGCTATCAAGGAATGAACTGCCGGTTGTGTGGTGGGGAGACCTCCCCGAAGTTAGCCCTTAGTCCGACACCGATAGCGAATGATTTTAAAGACTCACCCGATTTAGGCGCTAAAACTTACCCGTTAGAGCTTCATCAATGTTTGGAGTGTGAGCATGTCCAATTAGGGCATGTGATACCTGGGGAAGTCTTATATACCAATTACAAGTATGAAACTCCCAAGGCGATGCTTCCGCACTTGGAGAAATCAGCTAAAGACTTAAAAGAGAAATACCCTAAAGCTGAATCCGTTTTAGAGATTGGTTCTAACAACGGACTTAACGCTGAAGTGTTAAGGAAATACTTTAAAAGCGTTTCCGAGGTTGACCCCGGAGGCTCTAGTCAATATTGCGTTAAAAGGCCGTTTACGCGATCCCTGTCCGATTCGTATAGGGGCGTTGATCTAATCGTTGCAAATCACGTATTCGCCCATATAGACGATTTAAACGATGTATTTGAGGGTGTGACTAGCTGCCTTTCAGAAGATGGGGCGTTAGTGTTTGAGGTTCAGTATTTCCCAAGGATGGTAGAGCTTGGTGCTTTTGACATGATCTACCACGAACACAGGGATTATCACACTCTTAAGCCTTTACAGGTTTTCGCTAGAAAGCATGGTTTAGTCCTGACTCATTGGGAGTATGTCCCGATTCAGGGCGGCTCTATTCGGGTCACGATGAGGCGACGAGGACGAGAGATAGAAATTCCAAAAGAACCCCTTGATTGGGGTTTTTTTACGTCCTTGATAAATGAAAACGTGGAGAAAGTTAAGAGAGAGCTTTCTGAACATCATCGGATTATTGCCTTTGGTGCGGCTGCGAAGGCTTGCACTCTCATTCATCAATGCGGGATTAAAGACTTAATCGAGTATTGCGTGGATGACACCCCTTCCAAGAGGGGGAAATACATACCGGGAACGAAGATAAAAATTCTCCCTGTAGAGACTTTGTATCAATCCAAGTCGGACAAGACTTTATTTCTAACGGCTTGGAATTACGAAGAAGCAATAAAAAGTAATCACCCTGATTTTAAATATGTAGTCCCTTTCACCTAATTACTTAGGATAAAAAATGCTCGCTAGTGATCTGCAAAACCCTGAATTCTCAGGCGCTACAAATCCTGATTCTCTGTTGACGGTTAGTTTTTATTCAAAGCCTGTCCATCAGCCTTTTGAATCAGAGAAAGAAGGCCGACCTATTTTTAAAGATGTGGATTTTGTAAAGATTTTCACTCCCGGTAGTTCGTTGAACGTCATTGATTCTTTCGCGGAGGAAGAACACAAACGACGCTTCCCCCTTCAGTGGGCCAGGTATCAGAACTCCAAAGGTTCGGGAGATCAAATTATAGGAACTCCGGTAAATCAGTGGCCGATGATTACCCCATCAAGGGCTGAAGAACTCCGGGCGATGAAGTTTTTTACTGTTGAGCAGATCGCTGGTGCCTCAGATCAGCAAGTCCAGACATTAGGCATGGACGCTAACAGTCTCAGGATTAAGGCTCAAAACTTCCTTAACGCCGCGGCTGGCGCTGCTGCTTCAGAGAAAAAAGACGAAGAACTGAAGAAGCGTGATCTTGAGATTGAAGAATTGAAAAAACAAATGGCTGAATTGATGGCGGCGGTTAAACCGAAAGTCGGTCGCCCTCCGAAAGAGGCTGTCCATGGTTGAAATGGAAGATACGGAGTTTAAGAAGTGTCGGGCGATTGTTAAGTTTGGCCCCGCCACAGATACGGACGGATTTAAACCCGCCGAGTATTTCCAAGTAACCATCGACCCAAGCATGACTTCGCCGGAAGGAAATTTTATCCGGTTTGGTCTTTATAAAAATGATGAGATTTTCGGCTGGCAAAGAGTTGCGGCAATGACTGTTTGCGAGGTTTTGGAAGAAACGCCAGACCTAAAGCCACTATCTGAAGATGGCTACACGGACACTCAAAAAACCGTGGTAATGCGAAAGGTAATCTAATGGCGACAATGCTTCAGCTAATCCAACAAGCTACTACTGAAATGGGCTTGAATGTTCCTACGTCTATCGCGGGGAACCAGACTCAGGAAGTGGTGCAATTGTTGGGTTTGCTGAACGCTGTCGGTTATGAATTACAGAGGGAACAGCAGTGGCAGAAGATGAACAAGGCTCATCTTATAACTACTGCCTACACAACGACTACGGGAACTTTAACCTCTGGCAGTGCTGTAGTTACTGGTATTCCCTCAACTACGGGTCTTTCTACTTATTATCAAGCCGTAGGGACGGGTATTAACAACGCGACTTATATCGAGTCTGTTGATAGTTCCACTCAGGTTACTTTAGACCAACCGGCTACAGCTTCGGGGACTGTTTCGATTACGTTCAGTCAAGTCAAGTTCCCGATGCCATCAGACTTCGACCGAGTAATTGATAGAACGGATTGGGATAAATCACAACATTGGGAAATGTTAGGCCCGGAGACCCCCCAACAGTGGCAATGGCTTATCTCTGGGTATATCTCGACCGGCCCTAGAGTTCGTTACCGCCTGTTAGATGGTTTGTTTCAAATCTGGCCCGCCTTGGGTTCTGTTCACACTCTAGGCTTTGAATACATCTCAAACGCTTGGGTTATTGCTTCTGGTGATACTCAGCCGACTTTAACGAGCTTCACCGCTGACGCGCAGACTTGTATTTTCCCCGATAGGTTGATGGTTCTTGGTTTGAAGTTGAAATACTTTGAAATCAAGTCTTTCGATACGACTGCTTTGTATCGGGATTACATGAGGCACCTTGAGATTGCCAAAGCCGCTGATGCGGGTTCTCCGAATCTTTCCTTTGCTCCGCGTATCTCTACGGTCTTGATCGGTTGGGAGAATATCCCCGATAGTTCGTATGGCAGCTAAGTTAATCCAGAGAAAGCGGTCATCCACCGCGTCTATTCCCGCTCCTGTCGGTGGTTGGAACGCTAGAGACTCTCTAGGCGCGATGAATGTTAAGGACGCGGCACAACTGACAAACTGGTGGCCCGCGACTACTTCAGTTTATATGCGGTATGGATACACGCAACACGCCACAGGATTAACAGACCCGATAGAGACTTTAATCAATTATGACGGTCTTACTGCTTCGGAGTTGTTCGCAGCGAGTAATCAAGGGGATATAACGGATGTATCCGCTGGTGGTTCTGGGCCGTGGACTCCCGTTGTCACTGGTTTAACTAACGGACGCTTGGAATACACCCAGATTACTACATCTGCGGGTTCGTTTTTAATGGCGGTTAATGGTGCTGATAAATTAAATTACTACGATGGCACGACTTGGACGGTAGACGGCGGGACTTACACTATTACCGGTGTTGACACGGCGGATTGTTCAAACATCAACCTGTTTAAAAATCGAATCTGGTTGATTGAGAAAGACACCATGAACGCCTGGTATCTTGGAACTGGAGCGATTCAAGGTGCTGCGACAGCGTTTCCTTTGGGTGGTGTAGCGAATCTTGGTGGTCATCTGGTAGCAATGGCTACGTGGACGATTGACGCTGGATACGGTGTAGATGATCTTGCTGTATTTATTACCTCTAAGGGTGAGATTTTAGTTTATCGGGGAACAGACCCCTCCAGTGCGGCGACGTTCGCTCTAGTCGGCGTGTGGCAGATGGGTGAACCTGTAGGGACTAGATGCTGGATGAAGTATGGAGCAGACCTTCTTGTTATATCTCAAGACGGTGTGGTTCCTATGTCTGGTGGATTACAAAGCTCCCGTTTAGACCCAAGAGTAAGTTTGACTGACAAGATTCAACTTGCGGTCTCTGAGTCGGTTTCTCTTTATGGTTCTAACTTCGGCTGGCAGTTACTTTATTTCCCGAAAGAAAATCAACTGTATTTGAATGTCCCCGTAAACGAGGGGGATAACCAACAACAGTATGTGATGAACACCATCACTAAGAATTGGTGCAACTTCACGGGATGGAACGCTAATTGTTGGGCCTTGTATGACAACAATCCTTATTTTGGTGGGAATGGTTTTGTAGGCAGGGCTTGGGATGGTCTGTCAGATAACGACACAGACATTAAGGCTACTGCAATTCAGGCGTTTTCAAACTTTGGAAACGAGACTGTTCAAAAACGATTCACCATGATGCGACCGGTGTTTTTTTCAAACGGCGCTCCCGCGATTCTTGGTGAAATTAACGTGGATTTTGATTTATCAGACTCAACGGCTCCATTGAGTGCGCCTTCTATTACTTACGCCACATGGAACTCAGGGACTTGGGATTCCTCGATGTGGGGTAGTGATAACGCTCTATTGCAGAGTTGGCAGGGTGTTACTGGTATCGGTTATTACGCTGCGCCGTATATCAAAGTCGCTGCTCAAGGTATTCAGGTTCAGTGGGTGAATACCACTGTTGTTTGGGAGCAGGGCGGGGTTATATGAGTGACGTTCGCTTCACGGAGACCGCCGCGACGGTTAGTAACTTTGCGTCTAGTGATGGCCCCCCGTTGGTTTGGGATTGGGTCAACGGCGACTTATACGGACTAAAAAGCAATGGTGATGTTGTTGCCGTAACTGGCGCGTCTAGTGGTGCCGCTTGGGGTTCTATTACCGGAACGTTATCAAGCCAAACTGACTTACAGACCGCACTTGATGGGAAGCAGCCGCTTGGAACGTATGCAACTGGCGGCGGAACTGCTACGGGGACGAACACAGGAGATAACGCCACTAACTCTCAATACAGCGGTCTTGCTGCATCAAAGCAGGACACATTGGTTAGCGGGACGAATATCAAAACCATCAACGGCTCGTCTGTTTTGGGTTCCGGTGATTTGACTATATCAGGCGGGAGCGGCGTTAGTAGAGGCGCTGCTTATACGATCATGCTCGGTAATTTTATGAGTTAACAATGGCACAAAATACAGCCCCAATTTTTACACTTGTTCCTAGAACTGGATTTGGAACAATTACAGGAAACGTCGGCCTTGCTAGATCAGACGGTGTTGGAACGATTGGAACGGATATTTTCAGTATTTTCCAAGCGGAGGCCACTGACGGGTCTTACGTTTCAAAGGTAAGGATTAGTGCTGCGGCTACGACTCCAACGACAATGACCGCCTCAGTTATTCGTCTTTATATTTCCTCCGCGACTTCTGGTGCTGTGACTGCGACGACCGCCGTTCTTTACCAAGAGGTAAACGTAGCGGCTATACCCGCATCTAACGCAACAAACGGCACGAATTATTACGAGATTCCGTTCGATATTGCTCTACCTCCGAGTTATACGATTCTTGCTTCAATTCACGCTAACTTGGCGGCTAATACTCGTTGGCAGTTCTTGGTATTTGGTGGCGACTACTAATGATTGATTATTTTGGTCTACCTAAAAAGGGAAGGTCAGATAAGCAAGTTTTTAGGCCGATGGGAACAAATGCCAACTTAAATTGGCAGCAATGGGTAAAGCCGGTTGGCGCAAACATGATTTATATGTTTGCAATCGGCGGGGGTGGTGGCGGGGGCGGTGGGTTTACTAGGGCTGCTGCTGCGGCTGGCGGTGGTGGTGGTGGTGGCGGTGCGGCGGCTACTGCTTCACTGTTAATCCCTGCAATCTTTGTTCCTGATGTTTTGTATATTCAACCTGGAATCGGCGGTTTAGGTTCTACAGGTTCAGGTGTTGCCGGTAGTGCCGGTGGTCATTCTTATGTCTCAATCGGAGCGTTCCCCACTGGTGCCGCCAGTGAAATGATTACCCACCAACAGGTTTATTTACATTCCGGTCTTTTGGCGACTCCTGCCGGTGGTGGTGGCGCGGGAACGGGTGCTGCTGTTGGTGCCGCTGGTGTTGCTGGCGCTGTTGCTACGGCTCCTTTAAATACTCTCGGCTCAAATATGGGATTCTGGAAAGCAACAGTAGGCAAGGTTGGGTTTGCTGGTGGCGCTGTTGCTGGTGGTAACGGAACCGCAGCCTCTAATGTCTTGTCGGCCTCCACTACCACAACTTCAGGCGGCGCTGGTGGTGGAGGAACGACTGCGGCCAACTTTGCCGGTGGTGCGGTTACTGGCGCGGGTTTTTTTAAAACGATTTCTGGCGGTGCCGCTGGCAGTAATGACGGTGGCGGCGGAACCGATCTTAACGGTATGTCCACTGGTGGTTCTGGTGGTGGGTCATCAAACGCCGGGGTAGGCGGCCATGGCGGTAGAGGTGGCGTTGGCTCCGGCGGTGGTGGTGGTGGTGCGGGAACTACCGGAGGGCGGGGCGGTCGGGGTGGTGATGGAATGGTAATAATCATTAGCTGGTAATGGTGATTGTTTCCAATCCGTATGTCGGTTTGTGGGTCGCAAAAAGAATAAAAGGGCAATACAACGAGGAATCATCACAGGCTTTAGGTTTGAAGTCTGGGGATAAATTAGTAGCGGGTGTGATTTACGAGGATTTTAATAAAGCCTCTGTCGTGTGTCATATCGCATGTGAAAGATTAACTAAAAGTTATCTTCACGCGATTTTCGACTACCCATTCAATGTAATGGGAGTTAATAAGATTATCTGTCCGGTAGCTTCAGACAACTCTGCAAGCAAAAGACTCGTGGAAAAAATGGGTTTCTCCGTCGAGGCAGTTTTAAAAGACTGCCATGTAAACGGGGATATTTTGCTTTACACAATGAAGAAGTCTGATTGTAAATATTTAGGGAAAAAATATGGGCAAAAGTTCCTCCCCGCCTCCGGCTCCTGATTACGCTGGCGCTGCAACTGCTACGGCTCAAGGTAACTTAGAGGCTACCAGAGCAGCTACCGAAGCGAATCGGATTAACCAATACACCCCTTATGGGTCTTTGACTTACTCCAGAGACCCCAACGCGGCGACTCCTGATAGTGGATGGAGCCAGCACGTTAATCTGAATGAAACCGGTCAGCAGCTTTTGGACTATCAGAATAACGCTGCTTTAGGTTTGGGTGAGCAAACAGGCCAAGCCCTCGACCGCGTTGGTCAAAGTCTCTCTCAACCTTTTGATTATTCCTCTGTCGGTGATGTTCAAAACGCCGCAGAGGGGGCGATTACTTCACGTTTAGACCCGATTTGGGATCGTCGGACGAATCAAGAGGAAACCAAACTTATCAATCAAGGTCTCCGTCCGGGTTCAGAGGCTTATAAAAACGCAATGTCTGACTTGAACATGGGCAGGAACGACGCTTATCAACAAGCTGTGTTGGCGGGTATCAATACCATGCCCCAGACTTATCAGATGGCCCAAGC
>Ga0181339_1000126_pt1 | contig 19906 bp, 44 predicted proteins | sample Sp13VDMM110DD_FD_130101 | JGI IMG/M metagenome (GOLD analysis project Ga0181339, IMG submission 130101) | Freshwater viral communities from Lake Michigan, USA - Sp13.VD.MM110.D.D | ecosystem: Environmental > Aquatic > Freshwater > Lake | place: USA: Michigan | collected 2013-04-23 | reverse complement strand
GGCCGGATCAGGACGTTATATTCAATCGGTCGAATCATGGATTTCTTTCAAACCTTCAAAGGTTACTTCCGACATTGCCGCGTAAGCATCAGCGCGGGTACGCAACTCGTTGAGCAAGAGAGGATCAGCGACACCGCCCTCCCATGATGCGTCAACCCATGCCCGGCGCTGGGCCTCCGACGACTTCTTGAGCGCCGCCATTACCCAAGTCGTAACCGGGTTGTTGCGCCACTGGTCCCATTCCTCCACTTCCATTCATCACTCCTCGCTCTGCCACTAAGGAGAGCTTATCCATCGCATCAGCGCGATTCTTTGTAGCCGTCGCCTCATTCAGCGCGGCCTTGCTTTCCTTCTCCTTCACTTCCGCAATCATCAGCGGGTTAGGAGGAGGCGGGCCTTCAGGCTTCGGCGGAAACAGTTTCTCAATGTCCGCAATGTCCGCAGCCTCGAAAATACGCTTCAGGATTTCCTCGTCGTTCAATCCCTTGCCCAAGAACCCTTGCAGGAATCCAGCCTTCGCCATCCGCTGCATATTCGTCACCGAGGCAGGGTCCGCCACCGGCTGAATATCAAGGTCCGCCTCGTTGAAGTCCTTGGCCAGCGTCGCGCCCGGAATGTCCAGAACCCGCGCGTACTCTTCCGGATCGCCGTACCTCGACACGCAGTCGTACAGCAGTTGGAATTCCATCTTCGCAGAACGGTAGATGCGCTTGTAGATCGCCGTGAACGTCTGCAATCCCTGCTCGATCAGGGCCAGCGTAGCCGTTGCCGTCTGCGACTTGCCAGCCTCGCCTGTCAGCACGTCCTTAACCGAGGAAATGTCCCTCGCCGCGTCCATCAGCATCCCAAGCAGCTCAAACAGGACAGGGCTAGGCGCGGGCATGGGCCGATCATAGATCGCGCTCCGAATGTCACCGCCCGGTACGTTCACCACCTTGTACTCAGACGGCGAGAACCGCAGCACGTTCGTCTGGCCAGACCCTTGAAGCCTCAGACCAGCAGCCAAGAACCCGCCACCCGCAACCTGCGCATGGCCAGCGTCAAGCAGTTGGTTGATGATCGTATTAACCACCGCATTGATCGGGGCCAGCAGGTGACCGAAGCCGATATCGTAAAAGCGGCCCTTCGGATCAGGCAGGAAGCTATACTTCACGAACGGGCACCACCGCTCAATCCGGATAACGGTCTTCCCGTCCTCCGCAATCTCTAGGTCCAACTCATCGTAAGCCGCCTCGATCCGCATCACCTGCGTTGATTCAACGTCAACCGTGATGATGTAAGGCTCTTCAACCCCATCACCGTCCAGATCATGCATCCGGTGTTGTTCAATGAACTGGCGCGGTTTCTGGTCGTCCTCATTCCCGTCCAGCAGCAAGTCAGTTTCGCGGTACATGCCCGACCGCTGGCGTTCCGTAATCTGATACGGGAAGACCTCGAAGTCCTGCGTAATGCGCGGCGCATCCTTCAACGCCTTGGCATCGCTTGGGACCGTCAGGTTCAGAGCGTTGACGAACTCGCTACACGGCCTGCGCTTGTGCGCGTCGTAATAGACCTTGCGGAACCCACACCCACTAATCGGAAGCTGGTTAAGCAGTACGTCCGTATCGCCTTCCCAATCGGCAATCCGGTAGAACAGTTGATAGTTGAGGTAGTCCTTAACCCGATCAGCCCGCGCTTGCTTCTGGCCATCCGCATCCCGGCCAAGCACAGCCACGGACACCGCATCACCCGGCTTCACAATGGCAGGATACGCCCTCGCCGCGAACTGTTGAGCTGCCACCGTAATCAGCGGATACTGGACGTTGGCCGAGCGATCAAACGGGTAGGACTTGTCACCCGGCGCATCCTGAGCCGCAGCGCTTAGAGCGTTCTGCGTCTGCGTCTTCCAGTCATTGCGAGCGCCGTCGTCCATGCTCCAATCCTCAACGCATTGCGCGCCAAGGGAGCCCAGAATCGTCTCGCCAAGGTATTGCTCAATGATAGCCGAGGCGTCACCCGTGGACGCGGCCAGCAGCAGGATCAGCGGCGTTTCATCCTCCGGCCCGCCCATGTCGTCCAGATCAACACCCTCAGTCGGGTCGCTAACCTCACCATACTCCGGCGCTTCATACGTGCTGCCGTCGTAGTCATCGACCATGCTCATCTAGTATCCCGTCACGCTGGATTGGCCGTGGGTCGGCGCTTGATAATGTTCGACAGGCTCAGTCATAGCCCGGCCCATTCCCGACATGATGAGATACCTAGCGCAGTCCATAAGGTGATCGCGGTCCTTCACAATCTTGCCCTTCTCGTCCCGCCGATAAAGCCTGATCTCAGACATGAAGTTAGGAAGCGTCCTGAATACCTTTAACCTACCGGACGCCAAGCGTCTATAAACCGCGTGAATACCCGCCTCGACCGTATTGTCCGCGCTCTCAAGGTCCAGCCCGAGGGTGATATACTCATCCCTTAGCGCCGTGCCGTCCTTTTGGTTAGAGCCGGAACTCGCCGGATCAATCACGCCCGGTATCCACCAGCCCCTAGCCTTGATCGCGTCCCCGTGTATCTGCGGAGGGCTTTCGCCTAGGTAATGTTCGTCATACAGATAGACCACGTCGGATTGCCTGTCCCACGCGCCCCAAATAGCCGCCGTCCGGTTCCAGCCAACGTCCATTGCGAACGCCCGTGGCCAATACTTCGGGATTTCAAACGGCTCGACCACATACGCAGACTCGGCCACCGGGTAGATGACGCCAGACCCTAGCGCCGGGATACCTTTCGTCCTCGCCTCGCGCTGGTAAGGCGGGATCGAGTTCATCAGGTCCGCCTTGTCTTCGGCGCTAAGGTGCGGAACCTCGTCCCAATCAATCTGGACGCAGAACTTGCCGCCATGCTCAGGCAGGAACGCCAGTGCAACGTCTGTCAGGCCCCTAAGCGGGGTGAACGTGGCCAGCACGATCCCGTTCGTCGTCAGCGTCCTAAGCAGGCCCTCAGTGTAAACAGCTTCCGGCGGCTCCTCGTCAAACCAGACAACATCGCGCTCAGTGCCTTGCCACGCCTCGCGCCCTTGATCGTAAGAGCGGAACTGCACAATGCTCGACTTGCCCGAAACGTGCTTGATGACCGCGAAGTCAACGCCGTCAGGAATGCCCGCGCTAGGCCGGACCTTCTCGATACAGTCGCCGGGGATCATGCCCGTCCCGCGATCCGACGCCGGGCCTAGCAGCTTGGCAACGATAATGTCCCGAGTCGTCGTCCCCGTATCACCGCCGCAAAGCACGTTGACCGGCTTATTGAAGCGCCGCCCCACCCACCAGTCGGGATACAAGCCCGTCAGGTGTAGCGTGACCTCATAGGCTCCAATGCCCTCAGACTTGCCGACCCGGTTAGCAGCCATCGCCGCCCGCTCACGGTGCGACACGCCAGCCGCAAAGAACGCTAGGTGCTTTTGGTATAGCTCACGCCTTAGCGGGCCTTCGTCGGGGTAATAGGTCCAGAGCTTGCGCTGGCGTACCCGCCGCTCTTTCTCCTCAAGCAGGGAGATAAGCTCTAGCTTATGCGCCGTTGACAGGTCAGCGAGCATTCGTCGCCATCAAGGCTTGGATACGCCCGTCAAGCTGGTCATCCGTCTGCGTCTGGATTGAGCCGGAATGCTCATGCTCGATCTTGTCGCCGTACTGGCGCGCATTCCATTTCCCGATCAGCCGAAGCCGCGTGTCAACCATCACCCGCTTGTGCGCCGGGTCAATCGTCAGGTCATCGGCAACGCGCAGGCTGTCATAGGCCAGATAATGCGTCCCGATCATCCTCGCGCGGGTGGAAGCCTCTAGAAACTCTGGCCGCGCCTTCTCCCAGTTATAAACCGTCTGGAAGCTTGGGATATGTTCGTCGCTACAGATAACGGACAAAGGCTCACCCTTTGACAGGCGCGAGCAAATCTCGTCTGCTATCTCTTGGCTATAGGTGCTAGGGCGACCGCCAGCCATTATGCCTTGGCCTTCTCTAGCGCTTCATTCAGGTTCTTTGCGGCTGTCTCGGCTTGGCCTACCGCAGCGTCTAGAACATCGGCCTTGGAAATCACCTTGCGAAGCGCGGGCATTTCATCGCCGGGGCCTTTGTCGCCGGACCACACCCATTCCAGATCGTGCAACGCATCGGCTACCAGATTCAGGTGCTTGGCGAACGCGATATGTTCGGGCAGCGCCGGACTTTGATACGCGCTGATTGTTTCCGCAATGTCGCGGACGCGGCTGTAGAAATAGTCCAGCGATCCGCCGCTCATTCTACCCGCCTCGTTTAGCCCTCAAGGGCGCTAGTCGTCTATTCCGTTTGTTCGCTTAACCGTGGGCCGCAGCCGTCTGATGTAAGCTGTAGGGAATATGGACTAGGTGGGGGGATTAGGCAAGGTCAGTGACAGCAGCGGTCAAAGCGCCTCCAGACCCGGAACTGAAGAGGGGATGGAATACCATACGCGGCGTCGATCATCGCCAATGACCGGGCGCAAGCGTCATAGATGCTTTCAAACACGGGCTGGGCCTCTTCCCATCCCTCGCATCGCCCACGCGGCCTATATGCGGCTCAATCAGCGCCTTAACGGCCTCTGTCGCATTAGGCAGGCCACGAGCAACCCGGAAGGCTTCCAGCGTCTCGCCTTCCTCTTTGGTTAGATACAGGTCCAGACGCTTTCCTCCGCTATGGGCTAGGCGGGAGCGTTGGATTTGCTTTCGGATCGTTGCGGTCATTGATTTGTGACATTTGCGATTGCGGCGGAGACAAGCGCATGAAGGCCAGCGTTACGGCTACGGCCTGAGCGAGGCCGAAGACGGCTCTCGACCTCGCTTAGTACCGCCAAAAGTTCCGCCGTCAGCGCATCGACAGGACGCACCGCCATCATAGCGGCGTCCAACGCCTCAAAATGGCCGTCAGCGTAACCGCTGGCTTTTTGCTCTGGCGTGTACGTCCCACCACAGGAGTCGACAGCCCGTTCGGCGGTTTTATCGGGGTGAACAGCCATCACGCGGCGACCCAGATAGCTTTGCGGGTGGCGATGTAGCCGCCGTAAGCGTTGTCGATCCGATCAACGGCGCGCGAGGCAGCGGCGCTAGAGGCATAAGTCTTGACCGCGCCGGTACGGCGGTTGGTGACTTCGTAGTGGCTGATCTTCGATTCGGTCATGTCGTTTGCTCCCTTGTTGAGGACAACATAGACCATGTGACCGGACTTGCAATAGCCCGCAGCGATTTATTTTAAACGCCGTCCAGCCACAGCCAGCCGATGCTTACAAGCTGCGCCAGCATCCCCGAGGCTTGCGGCCAGTCACGGCGCGTCACCATAGACCGCATGGCTACACGTACCGCTCTGGACCGCATCTGACGGGTCATTCCCACTCCCGCAACACCGCCACCGCCGCTGAAATGCAGCAGGCAATGGCGATGATTGTCAAGAGGAACACAGTCACTTTTTGGCCTTCGCCTTGGGCTTTTCGGGCTCGCCGTGATCCTGACTGGCGCGGGCAATCTCTCGCCAGAACTCGCGTTGGCTTTCCGTAGAGCCTTCCCAATCCGCATACGGGGTGTCGGTGAGGCTTCCCCGCAGCGAATGGGCTTTGTCAGCTAGGCGTTGCGCTACCTTGTCCATCGTTAGACCGGGACCGAGTAGGCAATGTAAAGGACAACCGTTCCATCCTGCGAGGCAGTCGTGCCGCCCGAAGAGGCAACCGTGTAGTGAACAGTCGTAGCCGGGTGACGGCCCGCATAGATCGAGGTCGCGTTGATCCAGCCTTGCGTCTTCACGTCCACGTCAGCAATGTATTGCTCGCCGTTGGCAGCAGAACCGAGACGGAAATAGGTGTTTGTCGGAGTGCCCGGAATCGTGGTCGGCGTGTCAAGGTAATAATGCTCGACCACAGCCCCGGTCGGCATCGTGAACGTGCCAGCAGCAGCACCATTAACAACGGTTACTTCCACTTCCTTGAAGCCAGAGATAGCAACGCCGCCAATGGTCGATCCCGCAGAAGCGGTGACAACGCCATCAACAGGGCCTTCAAAGCCGTCAGAAACAACCGTTCCCGTGCCTTGATCGTTACCGAAGTTCGTAGCCATTTAAGTCCGTTCCTGAATGTGAAAAAGCCCCGCGAAGGGGCTAGGCCATGCCGTAGGGCTTGCCGGTAGGGCCTCCGACCTTAGTCGGGATTCCCATTGCGAGACGCTTGTGTTGCGGGATCAGCTTCGGTTGAAGCTTGGGGCCAGTTTTCTTCATTGCCTAATCTCCACCGAAGACCCGGCGAGTATCGGCTTAACCGTGGAAATAGTCAACGTCCCGCCGCCTTACCCGCCTATACGGGGCAGCGCCCAAATCAAGGCCACAATCAGGAAGCCTAGCCGGGCTGACCATTCAGGAACGCGGGAGCCGGGAATGGATGCTGCAAGCCAAAGGCCAAAGGCAATCAGCAGGACGATGACAAACAGAAAGCTCATAGCGCGGGTTCCTTTTGTGCCTTAACGGGAGCGAGAGACTATGGTTGCGGCGGCGGAACCAAATCGACCTTCCAAAGGTCAGTCAGTGTGATCCGATGGCCGTCCCGCGTTACTCCCACGCCGTGCAGCAGAGCGTCCCCGATGGCTCGATCTATGTCATCCCGCACGTCACGTTGCATAAACTCAACGGCCTTCATTATGGCATCGTGCGCGGCAGCCATCGTCACTTCCCTTCTTGTGATTGGGAGAGGATGGCATCAACGGACTTCCGGAGAGCCTCCGCAACGACAAGGCGCGTCTTGTTTTCGCCGCTAAAGCCCAACAGATCGCACACGGGGCCAAACGTTCCGCCCTCGCCGTCGTCAGCATCACTCTCCGACGCCGCACGGACCATAGCGGCGTCAGGCTCTCTAATAGCTTCAAGAGCAGCGCGGGCGAGGTCCATATAACCCTGCCGCATGTCCTCCGGTTCGGAGCCGCCTAGTGTTTCCATGCACGACGCAGCGTTCCAGCTTCCGCCATCCTTTGCGCACATCGCTCTAGCGGCGCGGACTAACATCGTCTCTGTCATCTTCAATCCTTTTGTTTAGTGCATTCCGTGGCTTACGCCACTTCATACCCACCGAGGCTAGTCTATCCGCTATCGGCTTGCCTTCATTTTCGCAAACTGCCGCGTCGGGGGTTTTGTCTCTAGCCCGTTTTCTGCTCGTATTTGTCGCCACCCTTCCACAAAACGTGTTTTTCGTGGCGGTGACGATTTAGGCAAAACGTGTGGCCACGACAGCCCGCGCCGAATAGCCTTAATGTTTCCCTCTCCCACCCCATAACGCGCGGCTAGAACCGCGTAAGGCTCGTCGCTCAGACGAATGGCCACAACGGCGCTTTCGTCTATTTTAGACGTTCCAACATCAACCCCAAAACGCCGAACCGGACTGCACCTATTGCGCCTGACCATATCGGCCATGTTTTCCACCGACGTTCCCAGATAAAGATGATCGGGATTCACGCAGAGGGGAACGTCGCACTTGTGGCAGACAAACTTGTCGCCGGGATCACCCCTAAAAACGCCCCATGCAGCGCGGCTCGCTATCCTCGACACAAAACGGCGCGGCGCGGTTCCATAGCCGCTTTTCTGGACAGCCCTATTCCATAGCCAGCAGCCGCCGTTCGTATCGAACTCGACACTGTCCATGATGTAGTCAATGTCAGACTGTTCGCCTGCTTTTTTCATATTGCTTCATCCACTCTTGGGAAACGCTACTGTGCTTTTCCGTCATCTGCCGGACAGGCATTCCTTGGCCCTCTCTGAAGGCTAGCCAGCGGTCACGCGCAAGCTGGCTTTTCCTACAGGCGTAGGTTCTCACAGATGCAAGCGGGTCGTGACCGTCATTCATCTGGCTTATCGCTCCAAACAATACCGTTGCGGTTGCCCCATTCGTAAATCAAACTGAGCAAGCCGGTAAATTCCTCAACGCTTAGGCTGGACGATGACCGGCCTATGGCGACCATGCCCGTTCCGTCGAGGTTTGGGACCATCCGGGTCTCACGGTCCAAGGCGTCCAGAAACAGGATTTTCCAGTCGTCAGGTGACAGCTTGAGACCGTGATAATCTCTCTGTCTGGCAACGTCCCCGAGAGCGGCCCATAGGGCGCTGTTCTGGTCGATGCTGCGTTGTGGTCCATGAAACACCACCTTTGAGCCTGTAGCCACGCCCTGACACCATCTAGCCGCCTTGTCGCGGTCAGATTGGGTTCGGAGCGTGACTACAGCGCGATCAGACATCAGAAAGGCGAATCAAAGTCCGGGCCGCGATGCGCCGGGGCTTCACGGGCAGGGCCAGCATCGCGCTGCATCGGGAACTTCACCGATCCAGCAAGCATCGTTCCCTTGTCTCCCTTGGCCCACAGCGCGACTTCCAGTTTATCGCCGGGCTTTGCGCCTTCGGGGACAAGCATTGAGCCTTTCCAGTCTGGAGCGCGGTCGTTGCGCTTGTCGGCTTCCTTAAAGGCGACAATATCGCCCGGCTTTTGTTCGTATCCAGCCATTAGGCAGCTTCCTTCTCATAGCGGGCCTTCAGATCGGCCACGCGGGTTTCAATCTCGGCAAGGAACGCCGAAACCTCGGACTCAAGTTCTGCAATCATAGCGTCATCGCGAGGGACGCGCTTCACAAACAAGCGCATTGACTCAGGCAGGCGCGGGTCATAGCTGGCGAAATCGCACCACTGGCGACCCGTGCAAGCCATCTGCCATTGCATCTGCGTTACGTACTTTCCGGGGACGCTTTCGGATTGCAGCGTGTCGAGATGCGTCGCCGTGTTCGGGCATTTAATCTCTAGCATCCCATCATCCCCGACCAGACCATCAGGGCTTGCCGAAGTCATGGGGATGCGCGCATGATCGACCGTCGCAACCTCAACCACGTCGCAGTCTGTGCGGAACACATAGGCGGCGCGGGCTTCCGGCTCCTTCTCGGTTCCCCATTGCATCGCTGCGTTGGTGAAGGACGGCTCACACGTCCCAGTCAGGCGCTCCGCGATCAGTTGCGCCGCATAGTTGGCGCGGGACGCTGCGGGGCCTGATTTTGTTTTGGCGATAACGTCAGCCACGCGGGAGGCCGTAACCTTTCCGAGCCGGGCCGCGAACCACTCTGGCGAGCCTTGCTCCATCACTTGCCCCTCTTGGCTTCTAGCGCGTCAACGGCGCGGGCGTAGTCGGAGGCCAAAATCAGCTTCGGGTCACTTACCTTGAAGTAGTCGAGGAACCGGCCACGATCCGCGCCAACGTCCTGAATCAGCGCCTCTAGCGTGTCGGCCTGATCCTGCGTGACGGATGGGCCGGACCGAGGCTGGACGGCGTGTGTCGTTGCGTCTGCGTCGTTATCGCCTTCCGTGGGGATACAGAACGCTTGCATGGCCGCATACTTGTAAGCCGCGCTCATGGCCTTGTTTGTGGCCTTGTCGCCGCTGTCCATAGCCTCGCCGTAGGTTTTGATTGTGTGCGTTGAGCCGTCCTCAGACGCGACCAGATCAAACTCAGCCTCAACGGTGACATAGAACAACACCGACCCCTTGGCACTTACACGCTCAACCACTTCCCGCGAGAGGACGCGCGGCAGCATTAGCAGGCCATGCTTTGCCAGCGTTGAAGAGAGGGCGTTGTAAACGTCGTCAATGCCGCGAAACTTGTAGTTCTGCTGTTCGTTCTTCCGATCCTTGCCGATCCCCTCAATCGCCAGATCAGCCATAACGGCGCTGATAGCCTGATAAACTTTAGTCACGCTTTCTCCCTTTCGTGTTTCTCGTAAGCCTCTAGGGCCGATTGGCAGTCAGCCGCGTAACGTGCAGAGAGCGGAGCGGGCATACCCTCAACCTCTCTTGTTCTTTGTAGGAAATGCTCTCGGAGAAGGACGGCGCGGAACCGGGTTGTAGGTTCGTAGCGGCCTGCGTCGTCTATGAAGAGCTGGCCGTCGCGGAATATGATGAGAGGCCTATTCTCCACGGCTATGCTTCCGCTCGCTGTTAGAAAGCCTCACCACAGCAGCGCGAAGCCTTGCGTTCTGGTCGGGAGTTAGATCGGTAAGCCTTTCGACGTTTCCGATTTCGCAGACCAGACTCGACATGACGTTTTCAAACGTAATCGACTGGTTGCGGAGGCCGCGCATGGATTCGGTAATGTCGCTCACTTTCCTGTTGCCTTTGCAATAGCGGACAGCGCGGCGCGATAGCGAGCAACATCAGCACCCCAAAACTCCGGACGCGGGTTGTCTATGTCTTGCTTCGCAAGCCTTAACTCGCGCTTCAAATCCGCCAACGAAGGTTGCTCGCGGTTCATCACACCTTCTCCCGTTTCTTTGCAGGGGCTTTGCGGGTTGGCTCTTCAAACTGTCCCGGTTTGATCGTCAGGAAGGCTTCAATCGACAGGCTGTCGTTGCGGCGCTCTACCTTGCGAAAATCGCGACACTGATAAAACTTGCCTTGCGGCAGCGGGTACTCCACCAGCGTCATCACAGGGTCGCAACCAATGACGCCAACCCAAAACACTGTGCAAACAGCGCCAACCGGCACGTCCCATCCGCTTAAGACCTCCAAAAACTCTGTCTCTTGCGTGTCCTCTACGACGCACACGACTTGGTCACCGGCTTTCAGTTCGCTCATCACAGCGCCCCCGTCAGATCGCCAGCAAAGGCCAGCCAATCCGTCTTTACCGGCTTGGCGAGGGAGAGGGGTTCGTCGTCCCGCGCTTCCTCTTCGGCCTCGGCTTCAAGGGTTTCGTAACATTCATTGCAGACCATCAGCTTGCCCCAAGCGTAAAGGGCTTGCTCGCCGTCGCTGACTTCGCGGGTGCAATGGTCGCAAGTTCCAGCGTGAACGCTCCACGGGCTGCAGGTCATCACAGAGCCTCCACACGCCATTCAGGGCCAAAATTTTGCGAGTAGTCCGAAGCCTCCGCGAATGTGTCGAAAGCCTCGGAAGCCCACTCGCCGGTCATGTCGTTGATAAGTCCGTAACGCATCGGTTCGTCTCCCTGTTGGAGACATTAAGCACCCGCGTCGGGATGGCGTCAACAAAAATCTTCGCTTGCTAGCGCGACGGTTTTACGCTTATGCTGGCGAACAGTAAGGAGCGCCCAATGAAACAAGAACGAGTTGTTGACCTAATCCGCCGAGAAATCGGCGGCATGAATCAGGCGAAGTTTTGCCGCCTGTTCAGCGTAAACCCCACCGTCCTTAGCGACGTGCTGCGGGGCCACAAGCCGCCCACCGCGCAACTTTGCGCCCTCGTCAACGTCGAAAAGATCACTGTAACAAAATATCGGAAGGCTGACCTATGATCGACTTCATCAAACGCCTGTTTGGCAGGTATGGGTTCTTTAAGCGGGAACAGGCCTTTACCTACAGCTACCCCGCTATCTCCATTTGGCACGAAGAGGCATTCTATACGGCAGAAAGACGACGGAACGAACGTCTCGCACAGATCGCCCGTGAGCGCGACGCGCTGAAGGAAAAGCTGGCCAAGGCCATCAAGGACAAGAAAGCACGTCAGCCGATCTATAAGGCTCTTAGGGCTTTGTCGTCTGAGGAACTGGCTATTGAGCAGGGTAAGGAGTGGGTGAGATGAGCGACTGGCAACCAATTGAAACCGCGCCCAGAGATGGAGAATGGTTCTTGGCCTACGGTGACCGTATAGATGATGACGGCGCTCCGAAGGTTGGTGCGGCTCGCTGGATGGTCCGAACAACGGAGTATTGGCAACAGACCGACGATAAAACGAAAAAGCTCGTTGTCGAAGATCAGAGCGGCTGGGACTACGACTTAGCCGACATCGCATACCCGACCCATTGGATGCCGCTTCCCGAAAGCCCCCAGTCGTGACCCCCGTATCCCCTTGGATAGATGAGAGGGCTTGTCGGTGACAGAGATTGTATTGCCGTTCCCGACTAAAATCCTCTGGCCTAACGGTCGGGGCCATTGGGCTGCGAAGGCTAAGGCTTTCAAGGAGCACAAGGAGTGGGCTTATTTTGGCTTGCTGGCCAGCTCCGTCTATGTCGCGGCGGGAAATAAAGGCCGCATAAACTGGTCCGTCACTATACACCCAAAGACCGCTCACGCGATAGATGACGACAACGCGCGGGCCAGTTTGAAGGCGTATCAGGATGGCTTGGCGCTGGCGCTTGGCGTGGATGACAAACAATTCAACGCGCCGACTCTGACCTTCAGAGAGCCGATCAAGGGCGGTCTGGTCAAGATCGAGATTGCGCCTTGAACCGTGAACCCGTCGAAATCCACCCGCGCAAGTCCTTCACCAAAAAGCAACGGTTGGAGATATTTAATCGGGCCGAAGGGCGGTGTCAGTGCGGATGCGCGAAGAAGCTACAGCCGGGGTTTCACATCGAACACCGCAATCCACTCTGGCGCGGAGGAACGAACGAGATCGAGAACCTAGAGGCTTGGATTCCGGCCTGTCACGCCAGCAAGACGGCGGGCGAGGCTTCCGATAGAGGCAAGGTCAATCGGCTTATCAAGAAGGCTGACCCTATGACCCGTAAGCCTAGCAGGATGCAGAGTCGTAACGAATGGCCCAAGGGCCAGAAACTTCAATCACGCGGCTTCCAGAAGAAGCCCAAGGGGAAGCCAGAATGAGAGTCCTAGCCGCCGACATTATCCGGGAGACTGCCGAGAAGCACGGCCTTTCGGTCGCTCAAATTCTAGGCCATTGCCGCCGCCGTGAGTACGCTTGGCCACGTCAGGAGGCCATGTACCGCATCTTCACCGAGTGCCCGCACCTCTCTTATCCAGAGATTGCCCGCAGGCTTGGCGGGAGAGACCATACGACCGTTCTCGGTGGCGTTAAGCGCCATTGCGAGCGAAACGGTATCGAGTACCTAGACGCCGTGAAAGTCCGGACTTCTGACACCGGGATAGCTTACTTTCACAGACTGACTTCCGCTTATTCTCAAGCCATGGAGGCCGCCCATGTCCAATAGCACCCACTATTTCCGTCCGCTTCAGTCTGCCGTTCTGGCGCGATCTACGCCTCCGGGAATGGATAGAGAGCGGGAGGCCGAGAATAAGCAGCGGGACGGTGACAAGCGTTTGCAGCGCGCTCTTGCAGAGGCTTTCCAGAGGGGAGACCATCTTCCAGCGGGGACGGTTGTTCCCTTGACGTTGATCGGTTAGACCATGCGTGAAGAGATTATAGGCGATTGCCGTCTGATTTTGGGCGATTGCCGGGACATCTTGCCGACGCTTGGGCCGGTGGATGCGGTTGTTACGGACCCGCCTTATGGTATCGGCGAGGCGGCGGGAAAGAACAAATCTCGCGGCAACATGGCCGTGGCCAAAGATTACGGCAACGACGAGTGGGACAATCAGGCCATTAGCGCAGATTTGCTCCATATGGTCATGACCGCAGGACGCAATAATATCATTTTTGGCGGCAACTACTACCCAATGCCAGCGACCTCTTGCTGGTTGGTCTGGGACAAGCTGAACGGCGACAACGACTTCGCTGATTGCGAGTTGGCTTGGACCAACCTCCCGAAAGCTGTCCGGCGCATCCGATATATGTGGAACGGGATGCTTCGAGCCAACGGCGAAGAACGCGGCGACCACCCCACACAGAAGCCTCTAGGCGTCATGGCGTGGTGCCTTCAGCAACTGCCCGCTGACACCCGAACCGTCCTTGACCCTTTCATGGGATCAGGAACAACGGGAGTGGCCTGTGTAGCCGCTGGAATGGCCTTTACGGGCATTGAGCGGGAGACGCGGTACTTTGATGCTGCCTGCCGCCGTATAGAGGCCGCATACAAGCAGCCAAGGCTATTTGCAGAGCCGGTTCAGAGGGCTGTGCAGGAAGTGCTTTTTGATTAGGGAGTCGGGCCGTCGAGAGCGAATCATCGACGGCCCTAACCAACGTAATAACAAGGGGAGGAAGCACGTTGGGTGCAGCGATATTACAGTTTCCCGTGAAAGAAGCAAACACGTTTGACGAGGCGTGGAAACTGCGCGCTGGCCAGATGCGTAAGCGTGGGGACGGTCAGGACAAGACCCGCAAGCTATGGAACAAGGCCGCTGCGAAAGTAGGCCATGCGAGGCTGTTAGAGGCCCTTAAGCGGTATCTCCGCGAGGAGAAGGAGCCGACTTGTGGCTATCCGGGCCTTTCGGTCTGGCTGAACGGAGAGCGTTGGGACCATTGGCTTCCTGATGAGGCCGCAGTCGCCTTGATTGAACGTCCGCCCTATCCGCAACGCCCGGCGTTGATAAAAGCCCTCGGTGAGCCTTTCGTGGTCAGCTACATTGACCCTGCTGTTATACACCCTGACGGATGGATTACGCCAGCAACAGGATATGCAAAGGGGAAGCTGGTGGAGAAAGGACGGGAACTCAAAGCGGCGGGGCTTGCGGGCATCCGGTCGAAAGCGTAGGCTTTGCCTGTAGGCTGGGAAGCCCGACGCCGTAAACCACCGGTCGGCCTCTGTCTCATGCTCCGGTGGTAAGTGTGAAGCGCCATCAGTCCTTCGGGGTTGGTGGCGTTTTGCTAGGTGCTGTGCGGCGGTGCGTTTGGTTTAAGACCCTCTGCCGACGAGCGAAACAGTCGGCGCGGTTCCCATTCGTTGCGTCGCCTACGCAGTCCAGAAGACCCGAATCCCGAAGGGCCGCACAGCCCCATCAATCTACGGCTTGACGGAATGAATGTCTAGCGTAAGGTGGTCAGCGAAGGGGCCGCCGGATTGAACTACGGCGACCCCTCCTAAATCGGTTGGCAAGAACCGATTGCGTGACGCAGTTACTGTTATATCGTCACACTCTCGTCCTTGCAAGGTTGGTTTAGGCTCCTCAACCCGGTCGGTTAACGGCAGCGGGGACGGTGCGTGGTTACTGTGGGCCGAGCAAGCCAAGGGTAGTCCGAAAGGCGAACGCCCGCTCGGCGTGGGGATTAAGCCCCGCGTAAGGAGTCGCTGAGCCTGTCGCCCTTAATGGCAGTCAGGTGTCTGTAAGCGCCGGTCGGCTCCATTGAGCTTGTCGTCCCCAGACTGGAACGCCCCGAGTTGTTTTGGTTTCGGCCAAATGCTCGGGAGTGTTCCTATGTCTGGTCACACCGATCTCACCATTGAGCTTATCTGGTAGCTAAGGGGAAAGAGCATGAAGGTTCTGGTCTGCGGAGGAAGGGAATACGGAGATAGAGGCAAGGTTTTCGAGGTTCTGGATTACATCAACCAAAATCGGTCGAAAATCTCGCTGTTGATTCACGGCGCAGCATCTGGAGCCGATGCGCTAGGCCGAGAGTGGGCGAAGGCTCGCGGGATTGAGGACGACCCCTATCCGGCACTCTGGACGTGGTTGGAGGCCCCCAACGCGGTCATAAAGCATCGGAGAGACGGAACGGCCTACAACGCCAACGCCGGGCCAGATCGAAACGCCAAGATGTTGCTAGTCGGAAAACCTGACGCGGTTGTAGCTTTCCCCGGAGGACGAGGGACTAACGATATGATGGAACGCGCCCGGCTGAACGGTGTCCGCGTTTGGGAAGTCGGAGCCAGACAATGAACGCAACAGCACAACGCGAACAGCTTTTAAGGAGCCTACAATGAAGACAGTGGCATTCGGTGACGTTCATGGGAGGCTGGACCTTTTAAGGCTGGCCTTCGACAAGATTGACCAGATTGCGGAAGCAGGCCCGACGACCATTATCGCGCTTGGCGACTATATCGACCGTGGACCTGATAGCGCGGGCGTGGTTGATTTTCTCATGTCTTACGCGGGACAACACCGTCTCGTTTGCCTCAAGGGCAACCATGAGGATTTGATGGTGCAAGCCAAAAGCGACGGTGGAATGGCCGATTGCTGGATGATGAACGGCGGGATTCAGACGCTCCGCAGTTATGAAGATGGACTGCCTTCTGAGGTTCACCGTGAATGGATGCGGACACTCCCCGTCACATATGAAGACCGCCACCGCGTATATGTCCACGCGGGCCTTATGCCGGGATTCGACGTTGACCAGCAAGAGGACGAATGGTGCCTCTGGATCAGAGAAAGGTTTCTTCGCGAAAAGACGCCTTGGAGCAAACACGTCGTCCACGGCCACACCCCGCAGCACGACGGAAAGCCGAACATTGCCGAGCCTGAGCTTCTTTTTCACCGGACGAACCTAGACACGGGAGCTTATTACACCGGTGTCCTGACAATGGCGGTCTTCAACGATGAAGAAGCCGGAGGGCCGGTCGAGGTGGTGCGGATCGAGAACAGTCCTCAAGGCTAACTCGGTGGGTATGAGCGCAAAGCGCGAATGAGCAAAAAAACCCAACAATAACAATCTCTCACCAGATAGAGGAAGGGGACGGGAGAAAGTGCAGAAAGTGGGTTGACGTGGGTGCACGTCGGGTGCACAGTCTGTCCAACAAAGGGAGAGACGCAGATGACCAAGTTTGAAGTCGGGCAAAAAGTCCGCACCAAAATCGGCCAGACCTACGAAGTTCGTCAGGTCAATGAAGACGAAACGCTCGACGTTCGTTCGTGGGATCACAATTACCTCGATTATCCCGACCAGCCCGCCGAGTATTTCGAGATTGTTGAGAGCCTGTGACCAAGCCAAATCCTATCGTTGTCCGTCCTCGAAAAGCCTCTGCTCTTGAGGCTGTCTGGCTGGCCAACGACCGTAGCGCCGCAGCAATGCGGGAGATATTTCACCAATGGGCAGAAGCCTTCTCTATGGAGAAGGAAGGGGAGAAGAGGGAGGACAACTAATGCCGTGTTACGATCCACGCGCCCAAGCCGATTGGGACGCACAACAAGAGGCCGAGCGTGTCGCGCTGCTTTGCTCCGCTTGCCGCGTCCTCGCCCGCATGGGCTACGACTTTGACGAAAACCCCGCGCTTTCCGTCTGGTGGGAAAAGCACAAGCAACAGGATGCAGCGCGATGAACGATCAGCACCGTTTTGTCTGCCACCGCATGCAGGCCGCTCAATCCACCAACCAATCCAACGGGCGCGGCTATGACTTTGACCGCATCGTTGAGGAATCTCCACTCTGGATTAGGGCCCTCTCCGAATGCTTCCGTATCCGCAGTCTGATTATCTTTGCGGTTATGGGTGGCTGCATTGCGCTTTGGTGGCTGTGATGGTTGAGGAAAACACACCCCTAGAAATCGCTGTCTCGCTCGTTTTCGGCGTTATTTACTTCGTCGGGTTTTGTTGGGCAAGCGTGGTCGTTTGGCGGGAGAGCCACGGCAGGGCTGGAATTGTCGGCCTGCCCATAGCAATAGCTTGGCCGCTTTGGTTGCCGATTTTCTTCGCTGTTCGGGCTTGGAGGAAGAACCAATGACTGCCTCAGACGGCCTGATCTCGCGGCTTGAATCTGCGGAGGTGGGGAGCGCCGATCTAGATGCGGTGCGGCTCCGACCTTTGTGTGTCAGACTCGGTCTGGCTTCGGCGCAAGAACGCACAAGCCACGGTTTGCCGCAGCAGGGGTGCAGGAAGACCATGACAGCCGGTTTCGTGCTTACGAGGACTTCAAGCGCGCGGAGGCCATACGAAGGCAAGAGAGACACAAAGCCCCTCAGTGGTGGCAGGCGCAAAATTAGCCAAAAACACTAACAAAACCAACCCAGCAGGTATGAGGGAGAAGAACGCAAAATAATCTCTTGACGTGGTGTAACCGTGTCGTATTGTGGTCGTACCAACAAGGGAGAGACGACGTGACCACACCAAACCAAGCCGAGATTGAAGTCGCCGATCTGGTTATCGGCCAGCCCGTCCGCATGACGTTCCGCCGCCCTGACAACTCATGGCGCGAAGTCATCTGGACCGTTCTGTATGCCGACGAGCGGTCGGCGGTCCTGAAGCCGCTCTTCAACGCCCACGACCACAAGAAGCGGCTGTTCGACGCTGAACAAGTCCAGTTTTGGGACGCGAAGGCTCTGGTTAGCGTTTTCGAGACCGAGGACGCCTAGTGGCCACCAAGCGTAAACACATCACCATCCGCCCTCGCGTGAACAGCGACCTAGAGCGCATCCACGAAGAGCGGCGGAAAGAGTTTCCAGACTTGATTCACAGTTGGGCGAGCCAGTTTGCCGAAATGGCAGCGGCGTCCAGCAAAGGGGAGAAAGACTAATGACGTTTCGTATTTCAACCAATCCGGTTTTCGAGATTGGGGACCGCAAAATGGGCGGCGAGCTTATCCGCCAGAACGACGGCTCGCTGATTATCCGCAACGACGCCGAAGATGACGGAGACGACGACACGATGGGCCTTCGCCTGATCGTCCCCCGCGTGGCTATCGTCAAGCGCAGCGATCGCTACGACAAGCCGGACCCCGAGCAAGAAGCGTTTGCCGCTCGCGTTGTGGCGCTGCTGAACGGAGAACCGTCATGATCGACACACATACGCACCGAGACCATCGCCGCGAAGCCGCCATGGCCACCAACCAATCCAACGGGCGCGGCTATGACTTTGACCGCATGATTGACGAATCGCCTCTTTGGCTCCGCGCGCTGGTGGAAATCTGCCGCCCTCGCAGCTTGGTTATCTTTGCTGTTATTGGGGCTGTGGCCTCAGTGTGGTTTCTGTGATGGCTCGCGATATTGAAACGGCGATTGAGCGGCTGACTGACGAGCTTGTCGATGGCGCTGGCGACGACCGCTCGCCCGACGAACTGGCTTACGCCACCGTCTCAGATATCCGTCTCATCCTTTCAGCTAACCGGGAGATGCGTGAGATGCTGACTAATCTCGTCGCTGCGGTGGCGTTTACCGAGACAGACGGACGGCGCTCCTACGGGATCAAGCCGCAAAGCTTTCCGCCCGCTTATCAAGCAGCCCGGTCAGCCCTTACTACTCAGAGGGGGAAAAAGTAATGGTTCACTCTGTCGCCCAAGAGGGCTCCGCCGTACCCACCTGTGATGGGTCAAAGACCGTCGCTGACATTCTGACAGCGGCTGCCGATCTGATCGAGCCAGAAGGCGCTTGGACGCAGGAAACCTATGGCGTTCCGGCTGAGGGCGGCTCCTATTCATGCCTGTGTCTTTACGGCGCGATATGCGAGGCGATCAGAACGGCGGAAGCTGACGACCGTCTGGAAGATCGAGCTTTCTACACCGTGCGCAGGCTGGTCGGGGAAAATCCGATTGGCTGGAACGACACCGAGGGCCGCACCCAAGCCGAGGTCGTCGCCGCTCTTCGCGCTGCTGCTGAGAAGGCCAGAACAGCCGTTGAAGGCCCCTCGGTAGGTACGCAGGGCGAAGCCCGAAGTGAACCAAAAAACACCCCGGCTAATGGAGATAGCCAATGAGCGACGCAAACGAGATCGAAGCCCGGATGCTGTCCGGTGAGCCGTTCACCTACAAGGGCCTCTCTGCCGACCGCAAGGCCACCTTCCGAGGCGACGCCATGTTCCGTGATGGCGACCACGACCGGCTGATCGACAGGACCATCCAGAAGCTTCGTCGCCGAGGCCTGATCGAGTTTCGCCGCGTTGGGCGCGACACCGTCTGGACCGTCGTGGACCACCCTGATGTCTGAACTCATCACATCCCTAGAGCAGGCGGGGGAGGGCGTCAGCGAGGCCGAATGTCTGCGCATCGACCAGCTTCCGTTCGCGCTGGCTATGAAGGTCTATCGCGCGCTCCGCTTCCAGCGCCTCGCAGCACCTGTAGGAGGTTGGGAGGACATCAGCACGGCTGTGCAGGAAATGGCCGATTGGGTCGATGGCGACCATCTTCCGTTGATGGAGGCCCTAGCCGTTCTGGCCGCCGCCAAAGACATGGCGGTCTATGCGAGCGAAGGGTCTGCAAACGTCGCGTATGTCGCTAGACAATGCCTCGCCCGTTTCGCCCCTCCCCCACCCTCAGTCTCTATAGATAATGGTTCACGGCCCCAAGAGGCCGTACCCACCTGTGATGCGGATGGACTGGCGGATAAGTTGGCCAAGGTCCGAGACCTGCTGCGCCAGATT
>Ga0181339_1000124_pt1 | contig 20225 bp, 25 predicted proteins | sample Sp13VDMM110DD_FD_130101 | JGI IMG/M metagenome (GOLD analysis project Ga0181339, IMG submission 130101) | Freshwater viral communities from Lake Michigan, USA - Sp13.VD.MM110.D.D | ecosystem: Environmental > Aquatic > Freshwater > Lake | place: USA: Michigan | collected 2013-04-23 | reverse complement strand
TGCGATTGCGGTATAGAACTGGAAATTTGGGGAGGGCATTTGTCATGTAAAAAAAATCCTCAAAAGTCATGCAAGGAGTGTCTTCGTAAAAGGAAGATAAGACACGGTATGTCAGATAGTAAAGAAAATAGGGTGTGGCAAGACATGAAAGCAAGATGCACCAGACCTAAAACAACTCATTATGAGTATTATGGAGGACGTGGTATAAAGGTTTGTGATAGATGGTTTAATTCGTTCGAGAATTTCTTTTCAGATATGGGGTACGCCCCTTCCCCCAAACATTCTATTGAGAGAAAAAATGTAAATGGAAATTACGAACCAACAAACTGTATATGGGCAACAAAAAAAGTTCAGGCACGAAATACAAGAACAAATAGATTTATAGTTATTAATGGGGAGCGTAGGTGTGTAATAGAATGGTGTGAGATTTTTAATATACAATATTGTACATTTTGGAGAAGAACAAAAGCCGGGTGTGATGAAGTTAGTGCATTGACTAAACCATTGAGATATATTCATAATAAACCCATAATAAACAACGCATGAATCCTTACGAAGTAGTAGATAGTTTTGAAAAAAGAATTGCTGAATGGTGTGGTTCGCCTTATGGGGTAGCTGTGGAAAGTGGTACGGCTGCTATATTTTTGTCTTTGATGTACATAATGCAAAAATACGGGTTCGGCAAAATAGCTATCCCGTGTCATACTTACCCATCTGTTCCTTGTTCAATAATTCATGCAGGGGGTACTGTTATTTTTGATGACGAAATTGAATGGGATGGGGAATACCAATTATTCCCTTTAAATATATGGGATGCAGCATTACGATTTAAAAAAGAAATGTATCATGGCGGCTTTCAATGCCTATCCTTCCATATAAAAAAGCATTTGCCAATAGGTAGGGGCGGCATGATATTAACAGATGATAAAGATGCCTATGATTGGTTTAAGAAAGCAAGGTTTGATGGGCGTTCACCTATACCATTAGCCGAAGATAATTTTACAATGTTAGGATGGAATTTTTATATGCAGCCAGCAGATGCAGCAAGGGGTATTCAATTATTTGAAGTGCTAAGACAAAAATACCCTGACGGCATGGAAGATTTAAAAGTAGAAGAACAAGGATACCCAAACCTATCACTTTACCCAATTTATACCAAATAAAAAAACGTGGAACACTATTACGAAAGCATACATGGGTGGTTTAACTTTGATGGGCTATATACTGATATGGTAAATAAGTTTCCATCAGGTTCAAGGTTTGTTGAAATAGGAAGTTGGGTTGGTAGAAGTGCCTGTTATCTTGGGGTTGAAATAGTTAATTCGGGAAAGGATATAAAACTGGATTGTGTTGATACATGGTTGGGCGCACCAGAATTAATGCAGGAAGATGTTATTGTCAATGGGACTTTGTATTCTGACTTCATAAGGAACATAGAGCCACTAAAACACATCATAACCCCGATCCGTTTAACATCCACACAGGCATCCCATCTATACGAAGATGAATCAATAGACTTTGCTTTTATTGATGCTGACCATACCAAAGAGGGATTTAGTGCTGATTTAGAATGTTGGTATCCCAAAATAAAAAAAGGGGGCGTACTTGCAGGACACGATTGGGACTACCCTGTAATAAAAGCAAGATTAAAAGAAGTTTTTGGAAACGATATTAAAGTAATAGAACCTAATACATGGGTGCATTATAAATTATGAAGACAGTTGTTTTATACACAAGACGGAACGTAGGACTTTGTGCTTTAAGCTATCTTGTAGCACAGGGATTGGTGGTTAAGGTTATCAGTGATGATGAAAATGTATTGTGGATGGCAGATTGCTTGGGTTGCGAAATAATAACTATTGAAACAATGGGTGATGATTTTGATATATTCATTTGCGTTCACGGTAACAAAATTATCCCCAAAGAGTATTTAGTGGTAGGCAAAAGCTATAACATCCACCCATGCCTGTACAAATATTCAGGTCATAACCCAATAAGACGTTATATTATAAACGAAGATACAGAAGCAACGATAGAAGCACAGGAAATGATTTTAGAAGTGGATGCAGGTAAAGTAATTCACAGGGAAGATTTTTATACAGGCAAATGTGTAAATTATGCAGACTTCTATAATATTGCATTGCCTTATTATTTTAAAACGATTGACAGGCTATTAAAGATAGTATTATGAACGTAACAGTATGTACGATGTATTCACCAAGCCATCAGCCATTAGCTGATATTTCAATTCCAAATTTGCAATGGTATTGTGATAAACATAGCTACAATATGAAAATAATTGAAGTGGAAAATGACAAGTGGGAGTACAAAAAGCATGAAGCATTTATGGCTATGTTTAAGCATTTGGAATATGGAAGTGTTGTGTGGTACAAGGATATTGACAGCCTGATTACCAACATGACCATACCAATAACAAATTACATTGACAATGACCATTCATTCTACCTAACAAAAGATTTTACTGAACTTAACGGGGGTAGTGTAATAATTAAAAATACAGGCAGGGGAAGAAGCGTAAATGATTTTATCTTATCCAAAAAAGAACAATACCAAAATGAGCAGAATGTTTATAATGCCTGTTTTGAAAGGATAAAACCACACACAAAAATATTACCCCACCCAAGTATAAATTCCTACCAATACGAATTATACCCTGAATGTAAAAAATATGTAGGCAAAGAATATTTAGGTGATTGGAAAATTGGGAATCTTTTGTTCCACGTTCCAGCCCTGTCAATGGATAAAAGAATACAAGCATTAAAAAATATAAAACAACATATAATTTATGAGTAAAGAAACCCGTATTGTTACGATTGCTAATAGATGGCCATCCGAAGATTATTACTGTTACCAATCTTTATTTAAGAGTGTAGGCGGGAATGAAATATTGGTATTAGGGCAAGGTGAAATGGAATATACAGGTCTTTCAGATAAGCCCCGTATTTTATACAATGCAATTAAAGATGGTAAAATACCCGAAAAGAATATAATCTTTATTGATGCCTTTGATGTAGTATTTGCAGATACGGTAGAAGTGGTAATTGATAAGTTTAAATCATTCGGATGCCCTATTGTTATTGGTGCTGAAAAGAATTGTTTCCCTGATAATTTCCGTAGGGAATATGATAGGCTTCCACACACAAGCAGTTTTAAATATCTTAATTCAGGTGTTATAGTTGGGGAAACAGAAGCCATCCTAACAGTGCTTGAAGCAATGGATGCCCCTAACCTGCCAAGAGATTACCACGACCCAAATAAAGGATATAACCACCACTTCAATGACCAAGCATATTACATGGACTTATATTTACGCCAACCAGTTCCCATGCAGTTAGATTACCAATGTCAGATAGCCCAAAATATGCAGGATGTAAATATACATGAATTGTCATTTATAGGTGCAACAAACGAAGATAAAAGCACCTTAATTAAGCCAATGATAAGAAATAATGAAACAAATACATTCCCATCAATCATACATTGGAACGGTGGAAGTAAATCAGCAGGTACAATGCAACCTATACTTAAACACTTAAACTTATTGTAGGATGATTAAATACGGCTTAATATCAGAAACAGATGCACGTTGTTTGGAGAAAACAATAGACCTTATTTGTAATGATGTAAAAGAAGGCGGAACTATTTATTATACTGAAGTTGGGGTTTATGCAGGACAGACAGGGCTTGGGTTATCTGATTATATAGCTACAACAGGACGTGACCAATACTTTACAGGTATAGATAATGAAAAAGATGGTGAACCAAGAATATGTTTTTATGACAACATGATAATAGGAAATTCAAATGAAGTTTACAATCAACTTAAAGATGTAAGTCAGCATTTAATATTTGTTGATGGATGTCATTGCTTTGCCCATGTTGTTTCAGATTTCTTTTGTTATGCAGATAAGGTTAAAGTTGGGGGCTATATAGCTTTCCACGATACAGGTAAGCATATAAAACCATTCAAAGACTTTCAACATGGGGATAAAGATAACCCCGATGCTTATATTAGCGTAAGAAAGGCATTAAATAAATTATGCTTATTAAATGATATGATAGATGAAATGTGGTTTCATTTTCTTCAAAGCCAATGGCAATTAATTTTTGATGAAGCGGATGAAAATGATGAAGCTGGCGGCATTTGTGTATTTAAAAAGATAGCATAAATGAAAATATACTTATTATCGCCAAGCGGAGTTCCTATGAACCCAGTGTTGTTCCCAACATTCAAAAAAACATTCATTGATAATGGTCATTCATTTGTAGATAGGATAGAAGATTGTGATGTGGTGTTTATGGACTTACATACAAGGGTAGCTGATTATAACCAAAGTGATGTTGATTGGGTGCTTAATAACGATATAAAATTAGTAACCTTTGATGAATGGGATAGGGGCAATATGTCAAATGATAAATACCCCAAACCATTAACATCACAGCAGGTTTCAATAATGGCAAAAAGGATGGGTAACGGGGTACATTTTTGCAGGCTATTGGATAAAACCGAAAGGCGACCACCCAATATTCATCCATATGAAAAGCCAATCAGTTATGAAGAACCATTACTAACGGCAGATGAGTTATTTAACAGGGAATACGATGTGGTTTTTATTGCCAACCAAAGCCCAAGCAGGGATAGAATAGCAGAAGCATTAAGAATCGATGGCAGGTTGAATTGTTTTATATCCATTGGCGCAGAAAAATTGCCATTTGAAGAATTTGTAAGGATACATAAGTTAGGGAAACTGTTTGTCAGTAGTGGGGCAGGCGGGTTTACCGATGAGAGGAAACAATGTTTATTTTCGGTGGCAGGGCTGATACAGGAAGAACATAACCAGCTTTTAGCCAGACCATTTACCAATCTTGTAAACTGCATCAAAATAAGCAACCCGCCAACAAAAGAAGAATTAGACACCATTGTAGAAATAGTAAATAATAAAGAAAAACTTTATGAAATCTACAAGAACAATTATATCTTTATGAAGCGTTATTATTCTAAAGAATATCTTTCCCAATACATACTTGATAAAATAAACAAAGAAGTGATAATATGATAGATATTTCAATTTGCGTGAATGTTGATACACGTTCAGAGAACAGTAGCAACCAAACCATGTTTAACGGAGTGGTGGATAGGGATTTCCTTGTTGATGGGTTAATAAATAAAAAGAAACTGTTTGAAGGATTTAGAACAGAACTTATATGCTTTGTTGATGAACATGAACCAATAGAAGAAAAGACCTTAATGGCAATGAAAGAAATATGTGATACATTGGTAATAAGGAAGCACAATAAGTCATTTGAGTACCAAGATGATTTCCCTGCATTTAATGACTTCAACTACATCCAATGTTTAACACAGGCAAGGGGTAGGTTTGTATTTCACTTTGATGGCGATGTTGCTGCATTTGCTGCTTCACCCGAACCAATAAAAGGAATACTAAATAAACTTGAAGAAGTGCCATTTGTTTCTTATCCTTCATTATGGAGTCCTAACCCCGTTGATGATCCGTCATTTGAAGGGCATTATTGGGTAAGTACACGTTTCTTTGCCTGTAAAAGAAGTACATTGGATTTTACAGAAATTATAAAGTGCCAACTTGATTATGATTATTGGAAAGAAAAATATCCAAGAGCAAGGCTATGCCATTGGCTTGAACACATCCTACTGAACCACCCAAACGAAGTTTATTATTTACCCATAGAATTTGATAAGCTGATATTGTTTACTTGGGAGAATTATCATAAGTACACTCTACAAAGATTAAACTACCAAACATTTGAAGAAGTAAACGAATGGGTGGCATCAAAAAGCTACCATTATCCATGCAACCTAACAATATAATTATATGACAACAACTGATTTTGTAAAAATTCTTCCAACCATTGAGTTTTGGGAAACATTTAAAAAAATAGACGGGGCTTTATCCTGTACAGAAGCATTGGCTATTATGAACATAGCAGTACAAGCACCTAATGGATGGGCTATTGAACTTGGAACACATAAAGGCAAATCGGCTATGAGTGCAATGGCAGGTTTAAAAGATTGTTTCTTTTTATTGGTTGACCCAATATTTGAAGATGAAAAGATTTATGAAAAAATGTTAAAGGATATAGAGTGGGTAAATGAAACAGTAAAGCTAAAAATATCCCCGCTTTATTCAACCGATATACTACCACAGTTTGCACCATACGCATACGTATTTGTGGATAGCGGTAGTCATCAGGATGGCTTACCAATGAGAGAAGTAAAGATTCTTGAAGACAATATGATGCAAGGTGGCATAATTGCTTTCCATGATTTCCAAAGTCAATTTGTTGAAGTTGAAGAAGCCTATAATTATCTAATAGGGACAGGCAAGTACGATAAGATTGAAATAGATTGGGATAAGATAGTAGAATACATAAATAAATACGATTTGGAAGCTAATAATAACAGTTGGCATCATAACGAATTAAGAAATCCCTGCTTTGTAGGGGCATTAAAAAGAAAATAATATTTTATGGACTGCCTTAATTTAGATTACCATATAAAAAGGTTGTTGATAATTGCAATAGCAAAGTTTAAAACAAAACCTGAACAGGCAAAGGCATTAGGAATAAGTGAAAGAACATTAACCGTTTATTTTAAAAAATACAATATAAATTATGTCAAAGAAAAAAGGACTAATCACACCATTGCACGACAGGGTAGTAGTAGAACCACAGGAAGCTAAAAGTGTAACTAAGGGGGGCATTATCATACCTGATACAGCAAAAGAAAAACCGTTAGAAGGTACTGTATTTGAAGTTGGAGTAGGTAAAAAAGATGAACCACTAACGGTAAAAAAAGGCGATAAAGTTTTGTATGGCAAACACGCTGGCATTGAAATACAGATAGATGAAAAAAAATATCTTATCATGCGTGAGTCAGACATACTTGCAATAATTTAAAATGTATATACTTGAATTACAGAACAGGATTGAAGTAGAAACGCCAAAGGGGAATGGGGTAATTCTTTTGGTAACTGAATTTGGTACTGAAACATCAAAAGTGTTCACTGTAATACAATCTTCTGGTCAGATATGGGAATGGCAACCACGTGATATAAAAGTAAAAGACAACATTACATTCAATAGAATAAATAATGAATCAGAAAAAAGCTAAAATGTTAAGGCGTGTATCACGAAGGGTATGTAATGATACAGGTAAGCCATTGGAAGTATCAGCCCAATACAAAAAATTAAAAAAAACATATAAATTACTAAAAGGTCAGAAATGAAAAAAAAGTCAGCAAACAAACATGAGTTACCACCAAGACTTAAAAATGATTTGGCTTCCAATACCCCGATAGTTGAATACTTCACAAGGGTAAAACATTCAGTTAATCTTGGTGATTTATATGCTGCTATGGGGGCATTAAAAAAGTACCATGATATTACTAAAAGAAAATTGATAGTATCGCAAGTTGTCGGAACGATTGCTGCTTATTACCCCGGTGCTGAACACCCAACCAAAAATGCAGAAGGTCAGCCCGTTTGTATGAACGACCAAATGTGGGAAATGGTAAAGCCATTGATTGAAAGTCAGGAATACGTACATTCATTTGAAAAATACGAAGGGCAGGTGATTGATTTAGATTTGGATGTTATAAGGGGTAAGACAAATGTTAATTTACCGCATGGGGCAATTCAGGGGTGGATACCACTTGCATACCCTGATTTGGCATTTGATTTAAGTAATCCGTGGATAGTACTTAATGGGGAGTGTCCTGAAAAAATAAAAAAACAGGTTAATGGGAAGATAATTTTAAATTTTACAGAAAGGTATCGGAATAATTTAATGGATTATTTCTTTCTTAAAAACTATACATCAGACCTTATATTTGCGGGTACAGAAAAAGAATATTGGTTGTTTTGTAACAAGTGGCAATTAACAATACCAAGACTTGAAATTGATAACTTTTTGGAATTAGGGTATGCCTTAAAGGAATCAAGGTTTCTTTTGAGTAACCAATCACAAATTTGGAACTTAGCCGAAGCAATCAAAACCCCAAGAATATTAGAGGTATGTAATTTTGCTCAAAATTGTATAACAGGTGTAGGGGAACATAGTTACGGTTATTTTTATCAGACAGGGGCAGAATATTATTTTAGGGTACTGTATAACATGACATTGCACAAATAAAAAAAGCCCTGATAGAGTTCAGGGCTAACTACTTAATTCCGTTTAAGAAATTAGGTAGCTGCTGCGATAAGTGCTGTAACCGAAGTATCGGTAGCAAGTTTAACGCCATTTACATTTAAGCCAGTTGGGGGTAGCTCAATGATAGAATAGCAGTAAAACCCACCAACCCTAAGACCACTAACCAAAGGCCACATAATAGCCCCCGGTGTGATTGCTACACTTGTTAAAGGTGCAACAGGATAGTCTTTGGTACGGGATACTTCCGATTGTGTACCAGCCGCATTTTGGAATGGTGCATTACCGAAAACCTCACCATAAATACGTGTGGTAACGTGTGCTGTGATTGCCATAGAATTTTGTTTTTTAAATGATAAATAAGAAAACTTGACACAGTAAAAGTAGTATTTTTTTTAATTCAACAAATATTTTTTAATTTAGATGCAAATTATGGGTACTTTAAAACACGTTCATAGGAGGGTTATTTGCAGTGTGGATTTGGAAGGTAAAAATAGCCATAGGTTTGCTGATGGTACAGTAATAAGATTGGAAAGGCAGTACAATGAGTTCAATAGAAGGATAACAGAACCCGTAAATGGTACGGTTATTTCAGCCGAAAATATACCCGAAGGAAGCGAAATACTGATAGGACACAATGCCCTGCATGAATCCAACAGGATATTTAATTATACCCAACTTTCAGGGAAAGAAGAATCAAGCACTGTAAAGTATTATTCATTACCCGAAGAAGATTGTTTTGCATGGAGAGATAAGGATGGTAACATGAACCCAATGAAAAACTTTGCCTTTGCATTAAGGGTATTCAGACCATATTGGGGCATGATAAAGGTTATCAGCAATACTAAATTAGAAAATGTTTTGTATATTACAACGGGGGAATTTGCAGGAAATGTATGCAATGTATTAAAGGCTTCCGATTATGAAATAATATTTCAAGGTAGTGATGGAAGGGAAGACAGGTTAATCAGGTGCAGGCATTATGAAGATGAAATAAATGACAGGGAAGAAATAGTAGGCATATCCCATCAGCTAACCGATGAACTAAAAGACGGGAAACTATTTATAGGATTGGATAAAAATAACTCTAAATCTTTAAAAGAATATTATGGCTGAAACAGTAGAAGAACTAAATAAAAAAATTGCCCAATATGAACAAAATGGGGCAGCTAAATTATTCTATGCACTAAACAGGAAGATGAATGAAATGGCAGATAGGCTTAATAGCACAGACATAAAAACAGTTTCCCTTGATGACCCAAAGGATAAAACATTTGACAGGTTAAAAGTAATTTGGAATGATGCGTCAAACATAGCTACGGCAGTAAAGTCTTTGGGGGAAACGGCAGGTATAACCAATGATGAGTCTAAGGATACAGCGACACCTATTTACAAGAAAATAACAACAGCAGAAAGTATAGCCGATTCAATAGGGGAATTGGCAGGTCAATCCAGTAAATAATGTACGAAAAAATAGAAGACGGTTCAGTAATTGATGTTCAGGGGTTACAGTGTTGTTTACCCCCTGTTGGCTATGTCTATAATGTTTTAACTAAGAAGTTAGAATATAGGGGTGTGCATGAACGTTCACCGATAAAGGAAGAACAGTATTGGGAATTACCTGCACTACCAAAGTGGTATAAGGATGTTATGCAGGCATGGGATGATTATGACAAGAAAAAAAAGGATGATGACCCTGATTTTTATGATGAAAGGCTTGAAGATTTTAAAAGGCAGGAATGGGATCGTAGGCTAAATGGGTATTGGTATAAAAATAATGGAGAAGATGTGTACTTAACAGGTACACATTATTTGTATATAAGATGGTGGAATATTGATATAGGGCTACCAAAGTTCCGTATCCCTGATTTAGAGAAAGCATACTTCATGCAGTATTGCATTGAAGACCCGTTATGTATGGGCATGGTTGAAGTTACTAAAAGACGTTTTGGTAAATCGTTTTGGGCAGGTCTTTTTCTTTGTGAATATGTTACAAGGACAAAGATGGCATTTGGTGGTATTCAATCAAAAACAGGCAAGGATGCTTCTAAATTCTTTGGCAAAACAGTTGTTAATCCATTCCGTAGGCTACCCAAGTTTTTCAGACCAGAATACGATATGTCATTGGGTGTAAACCCTAAATCTGAAATGCGTTTTCAAAAGACAAACGTAAGGGGTAAGAAAGCCGAAAGTGCAATAGGCAAGGATGAATTGGGCGGTGGTATTGACCATCAGCCATCGGATAAAATTTCGTATGACGGACAGAAATTACACAGGTACGTAGCGGATGAGTGCGGTAAGACTGTTGAAGCTGATGTTTATGAAAGGCATGAGGTTATACGTTACTGTTTGATGGATGACGAAGGCAAGATAATTGGCAAGGCTTTATATACAACCACAGTAGAAAAAATAGAAAGCGATAAGGATGGGGTTCAGGATGCCTTTAAAGCATTGTGGAATGAAAGTAATCAGAATAGCAGGAAAGAGAATGGTATGACAGGTAGCGGTTTGTATCGTTTTTTTATGTCGGCTAAAAGAACAAGGTATTTTGATAGGTATGGCTACCCTGATATTGAACGTACAGAAAAAGAAATATTATCAGATAGGGAAGGTGTAAAGGATAATCAGCGTTCTTTATTTGCCCGTATAAGGAAAGAGCCGTTAACTATTGAAGAAGCATTTAGCATTGATGCCGATAAATGTGTTTTTAATTCATTCAATATAGCAAAAAGAGAAAAGCAGTTAGAAGAAAACCCAATACCAAAAAGGGGGATATGGTTTTTTAGGGATGAAGATACGCAAAGGGTAAAGTGGCGGGATATTATACCAAAAGAAAAAAACTTTCATTGGAAGGTAACACCTGATTTTCCATTAAGCGATGCAGAATCCAATAAATACGAAATGGAAAATAGCCTTAGAAAGCCCGGAAGGGTTAAATACGGGGCATTGGCTATTGACGGGTACTCTAACAGTCAGGGAGGTCAAAAATGGGGTTCAAGGGCATCTGCTTGGGCAGGTACAAGGGCAACAGGTGGCAACAGGAAAAAGGCTTTTGCTCACTTGTGGGGAAGACCAACCGAAAAAGATACGCTACATGAACAGGTTTTACTTTGTGCGGAATGGCTTGGTGTGCAAGCCTTCTATGAGCATAATTCGGATGATTATTTTTCGTACTTTAAACAAAGGGGCAGATTGCTATATTTAGGTCTATACCCTAAAATATTTATTGACCCCGTTAAATTAGAAGACACAGAAAGGCACAGGGGAGTGCCGACCACCCCATATAGTTTAACAAAGCAAGCTGATTTAGGAGTATCTTATTTTGAAAACAATATTGAGGATATAGATTTCCAAGAATTGCTTGATGATTCAAAAGATTTTGACCCAAATGACAGAACCAAATCTGACGTTACAGTATCATTCCTAATACTGAATGGGGTATTGAGTGAAATGCCTATTATTGTGCCACCCAAAAAGCGACCTTTGGTTACTGTTTATGCCAACTAAAAAAAAATAAATTTGTAGAATTGAATTTTTAATTATATTTGTTTATTAATTATGGATAGTCCCGCTTTAAATTCAATGACTTGCAATAATTGTGGCAAGAAATTGGCTGAAATAAAGGTTAAAGATGGGATAGTATCTGTGAAGTGTCATAAGTGTGGTACATTGAATGTACAGGAAACTAAACCAACTCCGAGCAGCAAGACTGCCAGTAGTTAAGATATAAAAAAAATAGAGTGCTTCCCGAAAGCCATTCTCACTTAATTGTGGGGATGGCTTTTTGGCTTTATACCATGACAAACCAACCAAACAATATTGAAAAAGACCCCTTAATGGAGTTTCAGTTGGCTAAACTTTCTGTAAATGAGAAATCATCTAAAGAGTTTGGTCAGCAAATATCCAAAAAAATATGGGGTTTTGTTGTTTCAGGATTAGGGGGTTACTACTTCAACAGGAATACACGTTTCCGTAAGAATAGGAATTATGCAAATGGCAGGATAGACGTTCAGGCTATGTATCAGGACAGGCTTGAAATGAATGGTAAGCAGAACTACATAAGGCTTAACTGGCAAACATTACAGATTGTAAATCGTATTATATCAGGGTTGGTTGGGCGTTGGATGCAGCGTTCAGAAAAGATAGAAGTTAAGGCAATAGATGACCTTTCCCAAAATGAAAAAAGAGAAGAATACGAAAAACTTGAATTTATAATTCAATACAGGGAACAGTTATTAAAGTTACAGGAAGAATCAGGGGTGCAGATGATTCCCGATTCAGAAATACCCGAAGATAAAGAAGAACTAAATCTATGGCAGGCGCAATTCCAAAGGATACCCGAAGAAATACTTTATGAATTAGGGGTTAATGATGTGCTTGCATCTAATGGGTGGTATGATGTTTTAAAAGAAAAGGCGTTACATGACAGTTCAGAAGTCGGCATGGTTGGTTCTAAAACATGGATGGATGAACAAGGGGTTATTCATGTGGATTGGATTAAACCCGAAAACCAAATATATTCATTTACTGAATACCCTGATATGAGGGATACAACATGGCGTGGTGAAATACCTTCCATGAAGATTAGTGAGTTAAGAAGGAATCATGGCAAAGAGTTCCATCCTAATGACCCACTTGCACTTACAGAAGAACAGTTATTTGAAATAGCACAGACAGCAAAAGAGTTTCAGTATTACTCAAATCTTAATTGGACAACCCAATGGAACTTTGCTTACCTAAGACCATACGATGAATGGAATGTAAGGGCAATGAAGTTTGAATTAAAGACCGTTGACAGCGACCCGTACACTATTACCACAAGCAAATCAACAGGTACAACGTACACCCAAAAGGGCTATCCAACCACAGCATCAGGCAAGAAAAGAGCAAAGCCTAACGATAACCAAACAGTAGTTGAAGATACTAATTGGAATATTTATGAAGGTATTTATCTGCCCGACAATGATATTTTATTAAAGTGGGGGTTGAAGAAAAACATGATTCGCCCACAAGACCCAAGAGAGATAGGCAATGCTGAATTTTCCTATTCATACTATATGTATCAGCCATACGAAATGAGGAACATGGCTGTACCTGAAAAAATAGAAGCAGCAGTAGATGGTATGATATTGGCACTTTTAAAAATGCAGCAGGTAGTAGCACGTATGCGACCAACAGGTGCAGCTATTGATGAAAGTGCATTGCAGAATATTGATTATGGTTTGGGTGATGCAGGAAATAAGGATATAGATTATAAAAAAGTATTTGACCAAACAGGTGATATTTATTATCGTGGAGTGGATGCAGAAGGCAACAGAGTTCCAATACCTATTCAGGAACTTGCCAATAGCGGCTTCTTAGGACAAATGCAGGGGCTTATTGCCATTTACCAATTCAATTACCAAACACTTAAAGACGAATTAGGTGAAGACCCTAACCTGATTACATCAGCCGTACAGCCAAGAGTAACAGCAGGTAATGTGGAAGCATCACAATCAATGTCAGAATTTGCAACCGATTATATGTATCGTGCTTATGCTGAATGTATGAAAATGACAGCAGCAAAAATATCATGCTTGCTTAAAGATTCAGTTACTTATGGAAGTCAAGCGTACAGGAGTATAGTTAAGCAGGAAGATATTGGGTTAAGAAGGTTCAGTACAAGCATTAAGTTCTTGCCAACAGGTAATGATGTATTGCGTTTTGAAGCTATGATGAATGAAACGATTGCTGCTAACCCAGATATAGTTCTGTTTATAAATCCATTCCAGTTGATACAGATGGCAAAAGAGGATGTGAAATTAGCATGGTTAATGTTTAATAGCGGAAGGAAAAAAATGTTGTTGCATCAGCAGGCAGTGGCACAACAAAATCAGGAAGCAACTTTCAAGGCACAAATTGAATCAGCCAAAGCAGGTGAAGAAGGCAAGCAGGAAACAGAAAGGGTTAAGGGTGAAGTTGATTTGGCAGCTAAAAAAATGGATGGTGAAACGGCAAATAAAACATCAATAGTAGCAATGGTTACTTCTTTGTTATCAAAGGGTATGCCTATACCACCATCATTACAGCCATTGGTAGATATAACTATGGAAAATATAATGATTCCATTGGCAGCACAAAATGAACAGCAAAAAGCAGAAATTATAGAACAATACAAACAGGCACAAAACGCACCAATAGAAGAAGAAATTGAAGGTGAACAACCACAACAACCTATTCAACCACAGCAGCAGGAAATGGCTGCATAAAAAATAAAGTTATGGCATTAGGACATTTAGTACAAAATCAAGCAGCCACCTACAATTCAGTTTATAAGATAAATATGGATATGTCAGGGTGGGATAAGACCACAATTCAGGTTGTAGCCCCAATATACGGTGCAATGTATATTTATGGCAGCAATGATGGCGACCAAGTTACTGGTGTGCAGATGGGTGATGCTTCCCTTGCAATAAACTTTACGCCGATACAGGCTACCAACCTTGCAACAGGGACAGCAGTTAATTCCATTTCAGCAGCAGGTAATTATAAAGTGGATATAAACGCACAGTTCCTAAGATTACAGGGTAATCCAACAACAGGTGCAACAATAGCCAACGTGTATAAAATCTTATTATTTAATTCTAAAATAAGCTAAAATAAATTTTATGGCAGACGAAGTAAAAAATGAAACTTCCGTACAAGAGCAGGACAATCAAGTGCCTGTCCAAAACCCTTTCGGTGACGAAAGTTGGGTTGAACAACCTGTAAAATCGGAAGCCCCTGCACAAACAGAGCAGGTAAAAACAGATGTTCCACAAGAAACAAAAAATGAAGAAACAACAGTAGAACCTTTTTACAAAAAATTAGGGTTTGAAAAAGAAGATGATGTAGTAAATGAAATTACAACCCTTCGTGAAAAGGCATCAAAGACTACTGATGAATTAAAGTTTGAAGATGAACAAAGCAAGCAGATACATGAGTTGCTTCGTACAGGTAAGAAAAAAGAAGTATTGGAGTTTCTTGCCACACAGGAAAAACTTGAAACACTTGTTGCAGCAGAAGTAAATGAAGATACGGCAGGTGAAATAATTAAGTTGGGGCTTAAATTAAAACACAAAGACTTAACCGATAAAGAAATTGAACATAAATACAATAAGCAATATTCATTGCCCAAAGAACCCGTAAAAGGCGAATTGGATGACGATGATGAATTTGCAGAAAAACACGCTGAATGGAAGGAAAGGGTTGATGCAATAAAGATGGATAAGATTATTGAGGCAAAGACAATGAAGCCCGAACTCCAAAAAGCAAACACAGAATTAGTTCTACCAGAAATACAAAAAGAGAATCGGAGTCAAAAAGAACCTACTCCCGAAGAACAGGAGTCGTTCAGAAAAGACAAAGAAACTTTTTTACAGTCTGCACAATCAGTAATTAATGGTTACACAGGAATAAGCGTACCAGTAAAAGACAAAGATGTTGATTACACGGTAAATTACTCCCCTTCGCAAGAAGAAAAAACCATTATTACAGAAAAACTTTCAGAGTTTGCAGAATCAGGGTTTGATGTTAATATGCTATTTGCCGAAAGGTGGGTAAGCGAAGATGGGAAGTCCATAAAAGTAGAACAGATGGTAAAAGATTTATCATTACTCTACGGGCAAGAAAAGTTCTCCCAAAAATTAGCAACAGATTCAGCCAACAAAAGGCTTGAAGCATACCTGAAAGACAAGAAGCAGATTAATGTAAATGAAACCAACCCCAACGGTCAGCTTAGTCTTGAAAAAGATAACACAAGTGAAACCGCTAAGTTGCAGGAATTTTTTTGGAATCAGAGCTAAGATTACTCACAATCTAAAAATTTAAAAAAATGGCAGGAATACCAACCTCAAACATACTTCAGCCCGGAAACATAAGCATTTCGGGTGGAGTAACAAGGGCGTTGATCTCTGATTTACAGTTATTAACCCCTCAATTCTACAATAGGTACGTAGAAAAATATGGCAATGAAGAATTTTTTATGTGGCTTGCTACATACGCTGGAATGGAAGAAGTAAAAAACAGGAACTTCTTTTGGTTCGAGAATCGTGGTAAGTTAATGCCCGCAGTTACTAACCTTGTAGCAGTTGCAAATCCAGCAGCAGGTGCAACCGTAACAGTTAATATCCCAGCAGCCGACTTGTACAATTCAAGTACACAAAGTCCTTTGCGTGTAGGTGAAACCGTTTACATTGCATCAAACAACGTAGCAGGTGAAATCCTTACAGTACCATCAGTTGACCAATGTACTATCCGTCCTAAGAAATCAACAGAAGCCTTCGCTGGCCCTACTGGTAGCTTAGTAGCAGGTGAAATATTGATTTTCGGTGGTATGGTTGACGTAGGTGAAGCATCTACACAGCGTAACCCGCTTATCCATCTTGATACAAGGTATGATAATGACATTACCGAAATCAGAGAGCCGTGGAGTGCAACAGACCTTGCAGAAATGACAGAGGTTTATTACAATTCAGGTGTGTCAGGTGATAGCCCGACAGGTGGCGCACAAGCAGGTACAAGCTACTTCACTTACAAAGGTTTAGTAAAAGCCAATACCCGCTTTAAGAACAACATCGAAAACAAACTGATGCGTGGTGATGCTGTGGATAACACAGGATTGCTTTCTTCTACATCAGTAGGTACACAAGGTTTTATACCTAAGATTACCGCAGATGGTGAAACTGTAAACTACACACCGGGAACATTGGATATTGCAAAATTGCATGAGATTACCCGTATCATGGATGTGAATGGTTGTACCAAAGAAAACATTTGGTTACAAGACATATTCCAAAGGCAGGATTTCAGTGATGGTATTTTCAAAGAGTTCCCAGCAGGTGCATGGGTTTGGGGTAAGAATGAAAATTCAGAAGAAGCCGCAGTTAATTATGGCACACAGTCAATGTTAATTGATGGTTACTTATTGAAGGTTAAGAAGTACTCCCAATTCAATACCGAAGTTACCACAGGTAAAACCCCTGTTAATGATTACTTCCGTGAGTACGGTGTAATCTGCCCACAAGGAACAGTAAGGGATGCCCGTGATGCAGGTAAATCATACAAGAACATTACTGTAATGTATCAGGCTCCCCCGAAAGGTGGTACAATCGGTAACGGTATTCGTGTATGGCAGTATGGTGGTGGTTCTCAAAACCCAACTGACGGTACAATGACTGACCAAGTTGCAATGATTACGTACAGAGGCTTACGTGTATGTGCAGCTAACCAGTTTGTAATTGTTAGTTCATAATAAAAGCAAGATTGCAGCCTGTTGAAATATACAGGCTGCTTCTTAAAAACAAAGCAGCCTACTAATGGTAGGGGTCAAAAAATAAAAAGACCTTAAACGCAATTAATAATCTAAAAAATTAAATTAAAATGGCAAAGTTAGCAGATGTACAGTTTTCCCAACAAGGAGAACCAAAACAAGAAGCAGAAATACCGTTTGTTCCACAAATGGAAACAAACAAAGTAGAACAACAGTTTGTAATTTTCAAATTAGTTGGCAATAAAAGAAAAGGAAGGGTTTATGTAGATGGGATTGATGATGCGGTTATGAACCCAAGCACAGGTAAGCGTGAAAGAATATGGCTGTTAAATTCAGCAGATAGTATTTGGCAAAGCGACCTGATTGAATTGATAAAGGATAAGGATTTCATGCGGAGGAACAGGAGAAGCCTGTTATTTGAAAGTGGGGTTTGTAGAATACCAGTGTGGGATGACAGGGCATTGGAATTTGCAAGGGCTTGCAGGCATAATGTAGGGAGTAAGGATAGAAGGACAGGAAGTAAATATGAGTTCATAGAATACGATCCAATCAAGCAGCAGGAAGAAGCAATTAAGAAAGAGTACTTTGAAATTGAAATGGTGTTGAAGGCAAAGGATATGGAAGTTAATAAAATGAAAAAAGTAGCAAGTTTCTTAGGAATAGCATTTAATGATGATTTCGGACAGTATAAAGGGGATGATGGAATAAGAAGGGAATTGATTATAGCAGCTAAACGAAATCCTAAGAACTTTGAAAAGTATATTGATTCAAAAGAAGTTGAAATTGCATACTTGGTAAAGAAAGCGATACTGGATGCAAAGATTGACTTAACAGCACAGGGTGGTAATGCAATATGGTCAGGTGGTAAAGGGTTTATAGCAAAAATCCCAATATCAAGGAAGCCACTTGAATACTTAACTGAACTGGCAATGACAAATACAGAAGAAGGTAGAAACTTTAAAGAACAACTTGAACAAATAGTAACGTAATGGATGTAAATGTAGCGTATAAAATAATTTTGTTTGCAGCAGCAAAGAATAAAAGTCAAGGCTACATAAGTCCAGAGGACTTTAATACGGTATTGATGCCAACCGCACAGAGAGGTTATCTTGATTATCTCTTAGGCGAGTATCAAAAATATCAGGTACGCAGACCGATTGCAGTAGTTGAGTTTGGACAGAATGAACGGATTAGGGATTCTATATCCCCTTTAATTTACAATTCAGTTTTGCCTATAAACTCAACTACTGGGATTGCGTCACCACCATCAGATTATGAATTTATAGATGCAATGTGGGGTGTGTATGGTAACTATAATATCAGGTTTGCGCAACAGGACAGGCTTGATAGTTACATTCATTCATCCATTGATACGGTTCTTACCAATCCAGTTTATTTAATAAGGCATGAAGGATTTCAGTTTTTCCCTGATAGACCATTCGGTGACAATCAAGCTAAAATGAGTTATGTAAGAACGCCACCTGCTATTGTATGGGGGTATGTATTGGATAGTAATAACAGACCTGTTTATAATCCAGCTACAAGTCAACAACCTGTTTGGTCAGACACGGACATGATGCAAATTATAGTTCGTGCATTAGCGTTAGTAGGAATAAATTTACAGTTAAGTGTTGTAATGGGTTATGCACAAGAAATAAAAAATAACGGACAATAATGCCAACGAGAAGACAATTTATAGAGCAAGTTAGAAGGCAGATTTACGGTTCACAACCGTCAAATGATGCAGAGATAACAGTACAGTTGGTCAACCAATGGCTAAACCAAGCCATCGGCTACGCTGCAAAACAAAACTATACTGATTCATTAAAACTTGACGGGATTGCCTATGTGAATAATTCTTTTTACACTACCTATAAGTCATTGGCGGTAACAAATAATGAACAGTTTTTATGGAGGATAACATTACCCGAAGTTCCAGTAGGTATAGGGTATAATCAGGGGGCAGAAACATTGATATTTAAAGATTCAGATTCAAACCAATTATCCTACCCTGTTATTTGGCTTAGTCAAAATCAAAGAAGTTTTCAAAGGGGAATGAGAGAAATACCCAATAAGATATTGGCTTACCTTGAAGGAACTTATGTTTATGTAATGAGTACTTTGATGTTAAGTGATTATACGGCACAGGTGACAATGGTAAGTGGTGGTGATAGCACAGACCTTGATAGTGTACTGAACGTGCCACCTGACTATTTTATTGTGATGACAGAATATTTAAAAACACAGTTAATGTTCCAAAGGCAAGTGCCAGTTGATAGCACTAACGATGGGGCTGATACAATAACAACAACATAACATGGTTTATGCTTTTGACTTTGACGGTGTATGCGATAATGTATTAATACAGACGTTAATTTTAAAGGTGAGGCAACAGGGTAATGAATTGTGGATTTGTACAATGAGAAGTGATAATGATTTTAATAATAATTTGATGAAACCAGTTCTTGATAAAATAGGGTTGAATAAGCGTAGCGTGATATTTTGTAACAATAAACCTAAGTGGGAATTTTTACAAGCAATAAATGCAGATATTTATGTAGATAATATAACGGCTGAATTTGAAATTATTAAAAACCATACCAACACAATACCGTTATTGTGGGTATAAAAAAATAAAATTATGAAAGGACAATCTTTTAAAACACCCGAAGGTGAAATAATTAAGGTAGAAGAATTTGATGCCATAAATAAAATGGCGTATGTTCACAT
>Ga0181339_1000123_pt1 | contig 20401 bp, 42 predicted proteins | sample Sp13VDMM110DD_FD_130101 | JGI IMG/M metagenome (GOLD analysis project Ga0181339, IMG submission 130101) | Freshwater viral communities from Lake Michigan, USA - Sp13.VD.MM110.D.D | ecosystem: Environmental > Aquatic > Freshwater > Lake | place: USA: Michigan | collected 2013-04-23 | reverse complement strand
TGTACAAGCTCGTGTATAAGACTATAGGCTTTTTCAGCTTTCTCTTGATCATCAGATTTAGGCTTTCTTATTTTAATGTCTGGCATTAGTTATCAAACCCTATAATTACTCTTATATTTCTCTTTTCTTCATAGCTAAGGTAAAGCCTCCCTTTCATGAGCCTAGGAAGTATATATTTAAAAAATATAAAGAAATAGGACTCGCCTAGGAGCGCATCTTTCCAAGGCAGTTCTAAAACTTCATCTAGATGAGCATAAGTACAAGAATGAATATCAAGGTCAGAGAAATACGCTTTACTAGAGCAATCCTTAGGAATTCCCCTCCAAGCAATCCGGCCAGCTAATTCCCAAGAATCATAGCTTCTTACATCACAAAGAAAAGAGAAAAGCCTATAATCCCTATCATCTGGCATTAAATCTTGAGAGATCTCTAAACTCTTCCATTTGCCTTCATTATTCTTTACTTCAATGATCAAATGAATGTCACAACCCATATACTTCACCTAAACCCATAATCCGCCCCAGGTTGCCATTTACGGCCATCATCCTTATATCCCAAGGTGCGCCCGTCAACATGGTCAAACCTTTGTGGCTTGTGGGTGTTAACCGCATACCTTAAAGCGTCAACGGCGTGGTCGTTCATCTTCAAGGGCTCGTCCTCGCCTCTTTCTAGGCATTTAGGGTGCCAAACATAAGTTTCTATCTCTTTTATAAGATTGACGCATTCGGAACAAATAAATAATTCCCCGCCTTTAAGAAGGCTTATAGTCTTAATTATTCCCTCGTTAACGTCATTTTCAGCATTCACGGGGTGCAAACCTAATCTCTGCAAATCAACACGAAAGGTTGCAGCGCTAGGATCAATATATATGTTCTTAATAGAGTAAGGCTCTATCCATTCCTTAATATCTTTTGCAAACTCTGAACTGCTTTTCTGAAAGCCCTTCTTCTTATAATCCCAATAGTATTCCTTTTCCACCCACCATAAGGGCTTTTCTTGCGCCTGCCGCCCACAATTGACGCCAATAAGAAGAGCAGCAAAAGCGTTACTTGTTCCGTAGTCAATTCCCAATATCCAATAGTCTGCAGCCCGCGGAGGACGCGGTACAATATGCAATGTACGGTCAAAGAAATCAAAGATAGCGCCCTCTGCAAGCGTCCACTCTCCAAGGTAGTTGCGCTTATAGAATACACCGGACAGGCTATTCTTTATCCGGTTCTTATAGTCATTGTCGACAAAAGGATTGTCCTCAAGCTTGAATTGCAGTTCATAGTAGTTAGGGTCGCCCTCTCGAGCCTTGTCAATCCACTGTTTAAGTGTGTGGGTAGGGTAGGACGGATTCATAGTAGCAAATAGCATGGAGTGCGGGTTTGAGATACGGGTGCTTATCATGTCGATAATGACAGAGGGGTAAAGCGTCATCTCATCGCAATAGCAGATACTCATAGTTTTGCCCTGGATAGCGCCCAATGCACCGGAGTCGCCGGCGCCAATAGTAGCTATACGCTTGAGATTGCCCTTAGAGTCAACGAAGGTTAGCTCTCGACGACCCTCAAGCCAACGGCAAAAAGGCCTGAAAATGCCTAGCGGGTCAGCAACGCCAGGGGCCGGCCTTTCTATGATATGTTTGATAACGTTTGAAAAGATCGAGGACGCGGTGCATCCTATAAACCATATTTGAGAGTCAGGGCAATCGTTTACCGCTTGCATGACACGGAAATTATTGGCCATAGTTTTTCCGGAACGGACGGAGCCATGAGCTAAATTAATCTTTTTAATTGACTCTAAAACATATTTCAGCTGTTTTGGTGCTAACAAATCCATGAATACCTAGTTAATGGTTTAAATACTTGAATAGGAGATAAGAAACTTGAGCGAATACACCGGCGAGCAAGAAGATCAAGAACCACAAAAAGAAGTCACTCGAGATGAATTGGTTGACCAACTTCAAGCTCAGGTTAATTACTATGACCAGCTTCCTCAACACGAAAAATTTACCTTCGTTACTAATGCAGACCTTGCTTATTTCATGCTATTGGTATTAAATATTTTAAAGAAAGGAACAAAATGAAAAAATCGTCAGGAAAAGATATTGAGATAGTGCAACAAGAAGCCCAGAAAATCTTAGATTCATTGATTTATTTACCGCCTAGAATAATGCTACCGGCCGCTGAACTGGCTTTTATTACTATTTTGGTTGACGCAATAATACCGGAAAAAATAAACGATTCGCTGGATATGTTTGCTAAGCACGTCAAGGCGTTTGTTAAGGATCGGGTTAATAAAGATGAGTAAAGGCATGGACGAAGAACAAGCCTTAAGAATAGTACGCAATCACGCCACGGAGATTGTGGGAGTGGTCGAACACTTAGAACCCAACCTAGCGTTAAGCTCTGTTGAATCGGCTTTTATTTGGCTTATTTACCATTGCATCCCACCTGAAAAAAGAAGGGGCGCGCTTGATTCGTTTCTAAAACATGCAAGCGAGTGTTTTGAATTGTCAGACAGAAAGGCCGCTGAAATCATGGTAAAAGAAGGGAATAAGAATGAGTAAACAAATCATGATGACAGATTTGCCCGACGAAATTTATCAGCAAGTGCAAGAAGGTTCTAGTAAAATATTAGACAATCTCCGCAAATGCAATGATAGTAGGGTAGGGGCAACGATATTGGTATCGGTGATAACTAATTACGTATATGAGTTCGAGGGCTCTAGGGGATTGTTTGATAAAATAGGGGCGTCAGTTGCGCTTACGCTTGATAAGTGGCTGTCAGAGGATTCTTGAGAGGGCACACTATCGATACTCAAGGCGGGGGATTCGGAGCTACCATGCAAGCTTTGTTGACTCTTGCCTATCTGAACCATGAGTGTATTGAACTGTTGTGTTAATTCGGGGGGCGCTACGATCATTTGGTCATGGTCCCTCTGGCCTAGCCATTGTTTACCTAGCCATATAGCCATTGCGAAGCTTTTTTGAGCGTGTTTATATTGCAATCTTCTTAATGAGATTTTGCCTATTTCAGAGAATTTCTTATATATATCGGCATAAAGCATACCGTATTGTTCCTGTGCTCTATCATGCAAAGTATTAACGTCTAAATGCAATACAGAAGCTATTTCCCCTTGCGTACATTGTATAGCGCAAAGGTCCTCAAATACCTTCCAATCAACTGGTTTCTTCGGCCTTCCTAGCGTTGCCTTGTCTAATACTTCTATTTCAGATTTATCACTCATAGAAACTTCTTTAACCATTTACTTTCAGCGTTTAACAGAAAAAGAATATTTATGCATTGATTTTATTTCCTGTTATGTTATGATGTTCGGCATAACGCAATAAAGCGTGATAAACACAGAGGTAACAAAATGGCAATGATTCTAGACGACAGCCTTAACGAACTAAGGGGATAAAGTCCCCTTTTTAACAATAAACACAAAAGGATAACAAATGAAACTACTAACTAAAGAAATCTTAAATAAACTACCCGCTCTATATGCAACTGAAAGCGTCTCGTTGGCTGACAAGCTTATCATATTAAAGCTATTCACACCATGGAGTAGCTTTACTTGGTATATTGCTGAATACAATCCCGAAACCGGTATAATGTTCGGCTATGCTACCGGCGGTTATGAAAATGAGTGGGGATATATCAGCTTGCCCGAGCTTGAAGCTATCAGAGGACCCGCCGGCTTGAAGATAGAGCGTGATAAATGGTTCGTGCCTATCAAATTTTCTGAACTAAAACAAAAGAAAGGATTTTAATATGAGCAACCAAGAAAATGATAAAATCTTTGAAAGCGCCCTTGAGAGGGCGCAAGATGAGGGTGTAGACGCTCAAGCCCTCTCTGAATTGCATATTGAAGATATTTACGAATACCTTCAAACTGGACGTTTACCCGATTCCTGTCATTCAACCCTATATAGGCTTTATAAAATATGAGAAAACCGTGGAAGCGCTTGACCATAAACTTAAGCGAGGAAAATTATCGAGACCTTAGGCTAGTGGCTAGCTTCAATCAAGTTTCAATGGGTGAGTTTGTGAGAGAGGTTGTCGCTACGGTTTTAGAGGCTAACGCGCCGCTGATAAAGCTATATAAGCAAGCGGAGGTTAATGAAGCCAAGCCATCCGAGCCTTAATAGTAATATCCGGTAATTCAGAGTCGATATCCCATCCGAATTTCTTAAGGCAATCATTAACCTTTAGCGCTAGCTGGTCATTGGTTATCGCTAAATTCAACCCTTCGTGGCTGTCGTCCTTGTAAATGGCGGTGTCATTCTCGTTCTTGATTGTTATAGTGTACTCGACGTAGCCTTTAGTCAAAGTCATGATTTCTTTTCCAAGCTATAACGGTGTCGTGAGTGTCGATCCTAAGCCCTCTCCATCGCTTTTCTGTCCACCAGGCTGACTTGATAGCTTTAGAGTCTTTTAGCTTAACGTGCATTAAATCGTAAGGTATGGGCATATAAGTCAAATCATATACCCATCCATCATCATCTTTGGGAACGTCTGAATATTTACAGAAGGTTTCTTTGTTTGTTTTTTTATCAATGACCTTCGACTTAGTTACTATAATGACTTTTTTAACAGGATCATTATTTACCAAATCGTTTCCTTGATAATAACTCAACGTAAAGGGCAGTTAACGCCATTTTAGAGTTTACAAAACAATCCATATTCAGGTTTGCGAGCTTTCTAAACTTTAATTTCATTTTTTGCGCTTGGCCATTTTTTCGGCATAGTCGCATTTCTTATCGCGCTTGATGTCTTTTTTGATTAAAGATTTTTCTTGTTTTGAAGCTGTCTTTTTAACCTTTTCAAAACCCCTCTTTATTTCTTTGTCCATTAACCGCCGCTAGAATGTTATTTCTTATGGTGCTTCTTTTTGTCCATGTGGAGAGCTTTTTTGTCGTGCTTTTCTTCAAGATGCTCTTTTTTTGAATGCGCTTTTTTCTTATGGGCCATATATCCTCTAAAAATTGTTTATACGATTCAGATATATCAAAATATTTTTATTTATTTAAATAATATTCTAATAATTCTATGTGGCATTTTTCACAAACGTGCGCCATATCCCCGAATTCTTCTTCCGGATAAAATTCATTTTTCCTTTCTAAAACAAAATCATCATCTAAGACTTTTTCTATAGGGTATTTTTTTTAATTCACAAAGAAAGCAAACGCTCATAATCTATGTTAAAATGTGTTGATATTTTTCTCTATTAGCTAGGATTCTGTCGCGAAATAGAGGGTGTTTTATAAGGAGTTTTAAAAGCGCTGCTTCGTCCAGCATCCATCCGGATACGGTCCTCACGCAATCGTTTTTGAGTTGGTTTTGACAAAAAACATACAGGCGACTTGAGGAAATTAGCCTGCCATGCTTTTTAATAAAATCTTTAGTAGATATATACCCTTCATGATTCGAGGGTTTTTCATTTAAGGCGCGAACGTTCTCTATTTCATAGAGGCGACTAACTATCTCATTCATTAGCCTTATAAGTTTAATGGTGATTTGGTGTGCGCCTTTTTCCGGAACTGCAAGCAAATCATTTAATAGATGGTCAATTTTTTCTTTTTTTTCTTTTGACAACATGAGTAACCTTTATTTTTTGTTGCGAGTCAAGAGCTTGGTTCCCCTAAGACTGACATGCGTATATAAATAGAATCTTTTAATGCGTAAAACTTTTCTGAAGATATGTCTATTACTTTCCTGTCGTCTTCAATGACTATTCCCTTGAGGCAATCCTCATAAAGCTTTTGCATGTTGGTGCAGTCTTTTTTAGTAGGAAATATTTTATTACTTAGAGCTAATTCTCTTTTCTTTTTTGAAAAGGATTTTGGAACGCTGAAAAAAAAGCAGATTTTTATAATTACGTAGCCTGTAATTAAATCCCCTTCATATTGCTCTCTGATATAGAAGCGTGCACAGCGCTTTTCTTTCTCGCAAGGATCGTAAAAGCCGTATTTGCCTTTGAGAGGAGCCTTCCATGAGACGGGAGGCAATGGAATGTGTATTTCGATCATAAAACCCCGCTAAACCTTTCATAGGATTAACGGGATTTTTTGTTAAGAATTATTTTTGATCAATCTATGAGCTTGCTCTGCTAGAGATTCGCATTGTTCGATGACAAAGTTAATATTCTTATATGTTGGATTAAATCGTGTGGAGCTTGGATATCTCCTTTTAAGATCTTTTATATATTTTTCCCATACTGAATTTCTATATTTATTTCTAAAAACTTCAAGTGAAGGCACTATATCTGAACTGTGCGCACAATCGAATCCTATCCAATAACCGTCTTCTTCTTCTTTATTGTAAGTAATGCCCCCATGAACGTCTATGTTATCATACAGCGCATTCTCACCCAAGCCTTTCCAAGGATGGCCTTCAGGAATACAAATATATCCACAAAGATGACCTCCAAAAAGGGATCCATTCATTTCATGAGCAGAGACTCGAATTATTCTGCATTTTATATTCTGATGCTCAAATTCAATTAAATCAGGCTCTTCAACCCATTCTCCATATCCCCACTGCTTTAACTTCTCGTCAGAAGAAAGAATATGTTTAGATTTCATGATTTTTTCCTATTTATCGTAGTAGGCCCCATATTGATCAATAAATTCTAGGTGATCAAGGACTCGTTCTTTGCTTTCTATACCGTGCTCTTTACACCAACTATCAACAAGATCTTGCCCTTGCTTAGACTTCCAGTCTTGCATAATGTATTCTTTAACTTCATCGTGTTGCTTATCGACAGATTTATTCAGTTTTTCATCATTAAAAGCGTGAATGGCTGTTCTTCCTTGAAGAGGCTTTAATTTCAAAGAATGAAGATGGCAAAGCCCATCTTTATAAAATGTACAGCCTTTTTTAGACTGTGGGAATGCTGGAGAAAGCTTTCCTTCATGATCTTTAAGCGCAGGAGTTAAAAAGGGAATATCTTCTTCTTCGTCGGATGGCGCTGAATTCCAGTCTAAACATAAACGATCTGAGTGGCCAGCTTCAATGAGCTTTTTTATGTCTTCGACTGTGCCAAAACATGGTCTGTCGCACATTTTCTGGCATCTCCTGCAATTACATTCCCATTCTTTGAATTGTTTTAGATTGTTCGTCATTTTTGACTCTTTAGAAGATCAATGAACATTTCGTATAGATGATCTGTGCGGGCGCCTTGCTGGTCTATTCTGACGCCCTGCTCCTTCATATCAATTTCCAACTTCTCAATCTTCTGGTCTGTTTTATGAGAAAAATATCCATTGATAGCGACGATTGTTATTATAGTCTGGAGGCTGAATCCCTTCAAAAATTCAAGTAAGTTATCCATCATAACCCCAAATCTTTATATGTTACCTTGCCTTCTGTCAATTCGATTATTTTGACTATCAGATCGCGTCCAGGCTTTTGTTTTTTCTTTATGATCCTAGAAAGATATTGTGGAGTAATCTCCAAGGCGCAGGCCATATCTTTGCCTTTAAGGTCGTATTTTTTAAGGAAAGATTTAATATCCATAAAATCCTATATCTATTCACACAGGATAAGCTAAGAAAGATTTTTGATCAATAAAGTTCATTTATATTGATTTAAATAAACCTCCTTGGTTAAGATATTGCTATCTCAATGAATCCGCGATTAACGCAGAAACCCTAGAGGACTGTTGCTAAAGCTGGAAAGTTGAGATATAAACTAAAACACATGAGGAAAATATGGACTGGTATCAAGTTTTAACAATCGCTGGATCTACTATTGGAGCGTGCTGGTTAATGCATAGAGAAAACACAAAAGAAATGAAAGACTTCCATGGCAGATTGTGCAGGCTAGAAGAAAAATACATTCAAGTAATGCAGAGAATTTGGGAAGATAAGAAATAAAAATCCCCCTCGGAGTTACCGCTCAAAGGGGGAAAAAATCAATAACACCTTAGGTCAAAATGTTATCAGTCAAAGATCGTACATGCCTTTCTGATTTTAATCAATTGCACGATAGAGAATACGCCGTCGAAATGATGGCCTATCATCTAAGAAACATTCAATTTTCCCTCAAAGAAATTCACTGTGATTTAGAAAGACTCCTGGCCAATTTCTCAGAATTTAAGGAGCTAAGTCATGAAAATAAGTGATGCCTGGATTGAACAAGTTGAAGAGGACTATTGCCTCTACTTAGAGCAATTAGACCCTGATATTTACCCGATGAGCTATGAAGCCTTTGAATGGATGATGGTAAGAGAATTACAACAAGAACATGCAGAAATAGAGGAAGGACATTATGAGTATGCACTCTGAACAAATTAACGAATTAATGATGGCTTTGGCAAAGGCGCAAGGGCAGATGTCAGGAGCTATAAAGGCGAATGATAATCCATATTTCAAGAGTAAATATGCTGATCTTTCAGAGGTTTGGGATGCGTGTAGAGAGCCTTTGTCTAATAACGGCCTTGCGGTTACTCAGATAGTAAGTGAGGAGAATGAAAAACAAGCACTAGTCACTATTTTAGGGCATTCCAGCGGCCAATGGATTAAGAGTGTCATGGCATTGCCTATTCAGAAGCCTGGGCCGCAGGAGATAGGCTCTTGTATCACTTATTGCAGACGGTATGCTCTAGCAGCTATTGTTGGGGTGTATCAAGATGATGATGACGGAGAATCAGCTCAGAAGTCTTTTAGAGAAGGGACGGGGATCATCGGAGAGAAAGAGCTTCATAATATGAAGGATTTGATTAAAAAGTTAGATAATCCCAATGCTGAAAGTTTCATGTGTAATAAGGCTAATATTAAAAGCTTGGATAAATTCCCTAAATACAAATACGAAGATGCAATTAAGTATTTAGAAAAACAAATAGAAACTAAAAATAAAAATAAAGAGGTGAAAGATGAGCAACCATCCTCAAGAGTGGCATGATTTTAGGCGTAAAGGAATAGGAGGCAGCGATGCCCCTATCCTAATGGGAGTAGCCCCTAAAGATTGGGGGACGCCTTTTGAGTTATGGGAAGAGAAATATCTGGGTAAGGTTTTAGAAAAAGATAGCGCAGCCATGAAGTATGGCAGGGACAACGAGGATAGGGCTAGAACCGAGTTTGAGAGGCTTATGGGTGTGATGGTAGCGCCTAAGGCTGTAATCCATCCTAATACGCCCTGGATACGCGCTAACCTTGATGGGATGGATATGGACTCTAAGATCATGGTAGAGATTAAATGCCCTGGAATGAAAGACCATTTTACAGCCGTCAGTAAAAAGGTTCCGGAAAAGTATTACCCCCAATGCCAACACCAGCTTTTGGCTACTGGACTGGATGGCATGTACTATTTTAGCTTCTATCGCGATGAGGGCATTGTTGTTGAAGTGCCAAGGGATCAAAGTTATATAGATAATCTTTTAGAGGTAGAGTCTAAGTTCTGGGATCATGTTCTAAAGGGAACGCCCCCAGAGCTTACAGAATATGACTTGGTGTGCATGGAGAACAATAAGAAGTGGAAGAAGTTGAGCGATGAGCTTAGACAGCTCAGGGAAGAGAAAAAAGACATCGAAGAAAGAGATGGTGTATGCCTGGAGGCTTTAAAATCTCTTTGCCAGGGGAGAAGCTCTAAGGGCAATGGACTGGCTTTAAGGAAGCAAATATGCGATGGCGCTGTAGATTATTCCAAGATTCCAGAGTTGGAAGGCGTTGATCTTGAACCTTATAGAAAAAAGTCTTTTGAAAAATGGACGCCAAGGTTTATAAGTTAGATTGTAAGCTTCATTCGTTTTTTTGTTATAGTGCCTTTTGTGTTTGGCCCCTTAAGATTGTCTTAAGGGGTTTTTTCATTACATAGATGATTGACAATCTTGCTTAATCTGTCTATCTCGCTGTGATGAGTCAATAATATTTCCTGGCACATCTTTATTTCATGAAACTGAAGCTTTACTTGGCTCTCTAGGATCTCTTCTCTTGTCTTTGCGGATTTTTTAGGAATATCAAAAGGCATTTCCATTTGAACTATTTTTGAACTCATTTTTACCTCGAAACTTATTAAGTTAACTAACCTAACAAATTTTTCTGATTTGCTTCAAATGATTTTTTTGGGATAGGATATTGGTATAAATAAAAAAGCCCCAGACCCTAACAAGACCTGAGGCAAGAATTACGAAACGTTCTGACAAGGAACGGAAGTGATCTTAGTCTAAGATATAAATAAATCAAAGATAAAAGAAAACTTTAATTCTTAGAGGGTCTGGGGCTCCTAAATCTTAAGGAGTTACATGAATCTTTTAGACCTTCTCAATGGAAATAATTATGGTGTTTTCAACAGAAAAATTGCCAAGGAAATTGGATTAAATACGTCCATTGTTCTTTCTGAGCTAATAGACAAGTTTCAATATTTTCATTCTAACAACTCCCTAATCTCCTTGAAGGATCATGATGGTATGTGGTTTTATTTGACTGCGGATTCTTTAGAAGATCGCACAACATTAACTGAAAAGGAGCAAAGGACATGTATTGATAAATTAATAGATCTTGGATTTATAAAAAAAACATTATCCGGATTGCCTGCAAAGAGATATTTTCAAATAAACACATTAAAAATATTTGAGTTTTTTGAGTGTAAAATAAATTCTACTAATTTGGCCCCCAGGCCAAACTTGATGCTCCCTGAAGTCCAAACTAGTCACTCCTCAAAGCCAACAATGGATCCTAATAAGAACCTATACATAAAAACCAAAAAAGAAAAGGAGGCTCCGCCTCCCCCCTCAGCTGACGCTTCGGAATTATGTAAATTTTTTATTGAAAAAATTAAAGAAAGAAATCCCAAGTTCAAAGATCCAAGGCTTAGGGAATGGGAAAAAGAGTTCCAGAAGCTCTTAGAGATAGACAAAAGAGATCTTCAAGAGACAAAGGAACTTATTGAATGGGTGCACGTCAATTCGTTCTGGAAGGCCAATTGCCTGTCTCCAGAGGCCCTTAGAAAGCATTACGACAAGATGTGGATGCAAAGACAGGCTCAAGGGGAACAGAGCACTGTAGAGGATAATAGGGGCTTTGCCATCAATTTAAAGAAAAAGTACCAAGATAGATTAAAAAATTTAACAATAAGTCCAAAATATGCCATGAAGTTAGATTCTGGAAAGGAACTGCCTTTTTCACTGCCCGTTGAAACTTTCAGAAATGCTTTATGCAATATGTTTGGAGGAAAATATGACCCGAATAGATCAAGCCACCCAACAAGTGAAGTGGAATCAAGTTCAGAAGAGTGATGCTAGAGAGCATCCTGACTATAAAAAGAACCTTGAGGCAGCTAATAATTTCATAACAAAGACTAAAAAGCATCTTCTCAAGGGAATGGATGTTAAGATCTGCGATTCGGAGCATATACAAAAGGCATTGCTTATTATCTCATGGAGTCCTGGGATGACAGCAAAAAGGGGGAATTACGCTACTCCTATATTCCTTCATCAATACAACGAGGATTTTAAGAAGACAGCGGAGAATGTCTTTAACTTTTACATGAAGTCAGCGGAACATTATCAGGGGAAAGATCCTGATCAGCCTGAGTTTATCGATTCAAATTTAAAGGTTTAGTGACAGAAATTCGGGGAATGCCTAAATTCTTGCAGAATCTTAAATTTAGGAGGAAAAATGAGCGTAGATGGTGCATTTAGAGCAGTTGAAAGAATTGCTGATAGACTTCAACAGAATCCGCAAGCTGTTGAACGAGGAGTTTACATGGCTGAAAGAATTGGATCTCATTTATCAAGAAGTGCACCGCATTTTGTTGCAGCAGCTGAGAGATTGCCTCATTTGTCCAATGCTTCAAATAATGTTTTTGGTGGTGGAGACAGAATTGCTCATATCGCTGAGAGATCTCTTCAAGTACCGACTCAAGTTTCTCATAGATTGCAAGATTTTGAAAGACATTCTCAAGTAGCCCAGGATAGATTCACAAAACATCATAGATCCGAGGCCGAGCAAAAAGCTCATGATAAAGCAGCTGATAATCTTGACCAATTAGGACAAGCAGGAGCTGATCTTTTAGAAGCATTGGGATGGGGGGCTGCTGGAAATACTGATCAAGCTGGAGAAAAAGCTGCTGATGCTGCCGGAAAAATATGGGATGTCTTCACAAGAGGCTTCTGGGGGCCAGGTAACGATTGATAATTCTTTTGAACATGCCTTACGCCATTAACGGAAACACACAATATAGACCGTGGTTTGCGATTGCGATTATGGCTGCAATGGTGCTATTTTATCTTGTAAAATCCTATAGGAAATAGATCATGGATAAGTTCATTGAAATTTTGAGCACATTCAACCTGCCAACCGTCTTAAGCATTGGTGTAATATTTTGGTATTTCACCAGAGATCTTAAGAACGAGATCAAGCTTTATGAGGCAAAAACAGACGCTAAGATTGAAATTCAAAATTCTAAGATTGAAGCTCAGGCAGCGCGCACTGACAGACTTTATGAAATGTTCATTGATCTCCTAAAGGATAAGAGGAATTTATGAAATGGATACTCTGTCAAAGTGCATTTTTTGCCGTTGGAGTGATAATGCTTATTTCAATTTTTTATCTGACAAGGTATAAATGAAAAAGTAACGTTAAGGAGATTTTATATGTATATTTTAGCTGTTATTTTTTCTCTACTTGTCATGCCCTGTGTTTATGCAATTGATGATTCAGGTGATGATGGAATGCCTATTGATGAACTGCCCGTGCTGGTGCATTCTGGAGATGTTCCTGAGACCGATGAGTGATTAAAATTTGAAGATCTCCAATTGGAGCATTCAATCTCTGTAAGATAATCCTGACAAATCATTGATTACGGATTCAGCTGTTTTAACCTCACCTTCAATGATGTCCTCAGGGGCATTTGTTTCTTTTGTAGCGCAAGAGACTAAGCTAAATAGAAATATAATATATACCGTTTTAAACATAAGGGTAAAGTAAAGTAATCATCAATGTTCCGTTTGCGCTCATCTGCACATTAGACAAAGCCGCATTTGTTATGCTAGCGGTTACATTCGCCGTAAAGGTGGCGTTTATACCAGTCACCGCTACCCATGAGGTCAATGCGGGGAAGGGTATGTCCTGCAACATGCACGCTGAAGGATAAAAAGATTGAGCGCCGGCAAAAATTACAGGGAAGTTCCCCACCATCATATCCCCTGTTCCTGTGTGACCAGTCCATTTTAGATTTACATTTACAGCTATCCAATTCCCTAAAATTTGGTATCTTCCCGATTGTATTTCATATGTCGCCGTTCCCGCTGAAGTTGATCCAAAAATAGTGGGCAAATATGAGCCTATTGAAGGAAACTGAACAAATGCATTCCCATCGACTTGGAACTGAGTAGAATGAAAGTGAGATACACCGTTAACCCCTACTGTTGAGGTTGCGACGGCTTGCGATCTTTGGATCTCTATAGCATAGGTATTAGCGGCAAGAGAGTCTGTCCTAATGACACTAGTGGTAGTTCCAGCTGCTACCTGTGCTCCCGTAACAGTGATTGTCCCTGTAGCATCTGCAAGCACAGGATCTGTTCCAGGAGCAGAAGAAGCGTCGATGTTTACTTTCTGGATTGGTAAAGCACCTCCTGTTATAGAAGTGAATCCATTGGCGTCAACGGTGAATTGAGTATTGAGAAAGCTTGATATACCAGCATTGTTGATATTGGAAGCCCCAGCAGCCGCTGACACCTGGACATCTAATTCTTCATTAGGGCTGCCTCCAGATCTAAAGAAAATAGGCTTAGCGTGGGTTGCGTTGGTTACAGCGTTGCCGATAAAATTAAGGTTATTTGCCAAAGGATTTACGATGACTCCATCGTCGCCTGTTACCGTCTCTACCGTTGCAAATCCTGAAAATGGTATCCAGTTGGCTAGGGTGATTCCTGAGTTTGAGATAAAATTTTTCAGGAACCAGAATTGATCTGTGCTTGTGTTTAACCACAGCTTTTGAATAGGATATTGAATATCGCTTGTGGTTGGATCTCTTGATTGGAACTGCACTACAAAAGGGCTGGAAGAGGTCGTTCCATTGGATATGGGATAAAGCTCGTTGGATAATGTAGTGTTGTTAAAGGTCATAATTTAGGGATGTATATGAAATATTTACTTTTACTCTTTGTATCATTTTCTTCTTTTTTACCACTATATTCGGAAGAACCATTAACTCCTCTTTGGGAGGAGGGCAGGCATTTCATTTATTACAGGAGTCTTTTTATCTCTACTTCTATTCATAGGATCGAGGAGCTTCTTGAATTTATAAGTGAAGGGAATGAAGAGGTTTTAAGAGATATATGTGGAGAGATAGCGGTTATAAAATACAGTCTCGGAGAACTAGCAAACCAAGAATCCGCTAAAGCAGTTCAATGAAGAGCCTCCACCAAATCCAACATTTGCCGCGACGCCTCCTACAGCACACCTTATTACCATAGTGTCTGCCGCTGCGGCTTGGTAAAGTATGGAGCTTGTTAAGACCAACTCACCAGATACTTGCATATTTTCATAATTTACTTCATATAGTCTAAAACCACCCGCTCCATTAACTGTGGCAAAGATGAGTTCAACAGTATTTACTCCAGCCAATCTATATGTGAATACAGTTGTTTGTAGTAAATAAATTCCTGCTATTGGGAATGTGTAAGTGCTTGTGCCAGTGTTGAAATTTGACCCTTGATCAAAAACAACAGTGTCAAAAGGCACTGTTACTATTGTTCCATCACCTGTTAGTGTTGCAGCTGTATTGGCATTTAAAAATACTCTGAAGGCTGGCTGCGCACTATTTGTAGAACGTCCAGTAGAATCAATCCTTGTAGTAGAATTATTGAATAGAGCATTGCCACCAGTTCCATTCCATGTGGCTAAAGCCCGATCTGTGGAAGACACTGGACCTGCGACTCCAGAAGCCTGAAAGGTGGGAAGGGCGCCAGCACCATTGCTTGTTAATACTTGCCCCAAAGTCCCAACCCCTGAAACATTTTGCAGAGCGCCAGTAGAAGTGGTTCCTCCGCATATCACAGAATAAGCTGTAAAAGAGGTGGCTCCTGTGCCGCCGCCAGGAACTGTAGCTGTACCAAAGGATGGGTCTGCGGCGACTCCATTAGAGATTAAAGGAATGCCTGCTGTGGCTGAAGGGGCTACATTGGTAATAGTTGGCGTTCCAGCTCCTACTAATACATTATGATTAGTAAGACCCGTAAGTCCTGTAGTCAGAGTACTTGTCCCTGGGTTTCCTGAGATAGCAATAGACCCAGTTCCTAAATTATTTATATTATTTCCAGTTGGAGGAACCGCTCCTCCGCTATTACCGGTTAAAGTCTCTACTACTGTAATTGGGACTGGGACAATTGAAGAACTTGCGCCGGCTTGGGACATTTTCTATACCTGAACTATATACTGAACAATAAGATACACTAATCCAGTTCCCGCAGCAGCCTTGACAAGATATTGAGTTCCTTTTGGGATGAATAGACCATTGCATCCATTACTTGGGATATTTGCAGTAATGTCATATAGAAAGAAAGAGGATGCTGGCGCTATATCCATGTCATTGATTCCGTCAGTGGATATAGTGACTAGTACTGTACTGTTATTGACTAATTTGATGATGGAAGCTGCATGGGATAATGGAATTCCTAGGGCTTGATAGCTTCCGGTGAATGTCGTAGAGTTTATACTGCGAATAGGCTCATAAAGAAGCTGGTTTGTATAGGCCATAGATTCCTTAGTTAATGATCATCCATCCAATTACAGACACATCAGTTGCTACAGGAGTAGTAGAATCAGCGGTAGTCAATGCATTAATAACAAATGAGGTGGCTGCTGTGATTGTTCCTACACTCAAAATACCTAGAGGATTTGCTCCTGTGGCCCCTGGGGACATCCTTGTAAGCATGATGATGGAGCTAGCTGTTACGGATGTTGTAGATACGGTTGCCGAACCTGCTGTGAGCGTCACTGTACCAAATGAATTGGCGCCGGCGGCTGTAGTGGTTCCAACACTTGTACTTACTATTTTATTTCCAGCTGTGCCTAATACAAGATTGCCGTTGGTAGCTGTAATATGGCCTAGGGTTGCGGTAATAGCTGTCCCTGCCGTCATGCTAGTCCCAGCATTAACGGCGCCAGCTGTTGCCACAATATTACCGGTAGTGGCTGTGATTCCAGTACCCGCTGTCATTGTGGTGCCGGCATTGACTTGACCCGCTGTAGCTACTATATTTCCAGTTGTCGCTGTAATACCTGTGCCAGCAGTCATGGTAGTACCGGCGTTGACGGCTCCAGCCGTTGCAGATATATTTCCCGCTGTCGCAGTGACCCCAGTGCCACCAGTAAGAGTAGTCGTTGTAGTTAACGAACCTGGGGTCACGATTGCAGCTGGAAGGCTTAAAGTTACTGTAGACCCTGCGGCCGCTGTTGTGATCTGACTGGCTGTGCCAGCAATTTGAATATTACCAGCAGCAGGAGTGGCTGTTCCGGTGCTGCCTGTAAGGGTTGAAAGCTGCCCAGCTGCCCCAGCAGAGTTCTGCCAATTAGCTGTAGTGATGTTTCCTGAAGATGAGAATGAAGTGAGTTCATAAGTGGCGTTGCCTACTGTGTCTACCCATTTCTTGCCAACGGGATAGAGAATATCTGATGTTGTAGGCGCTCTCACATCAATATGAGGTACTTCTACGTTTTCTGGACGGCTTCCAAAGGATTGCGTATAAACCATTGCTCCAGGCTGGAATGTCATAAAAATCTCCTTAATCTGTTAAATTAAAATTTAACTTATAAGGTTTTTTGCGCGCTACTTTGTTCAAATTATTTTTACGATACAAAATTAAGAGGGGATATGATATTTTCTCAGGAGGAAAATGGAGAGGTTTATGGATTTGAGTCTGATCATTGGATCAAGCGGATTAGCCGGAGTTGCTTATTTGATTTTTTTAGTTGGAAGATTCACTCAAAAAACAGAGTCTTTTTTTTCAGCAACTAAAGAAAGCTTAAAGGAAATAAAAAACACCATGGATAAAAATTCTGAGGATTTTAGAAAGGACGTAAGGGACATTAAGTCGGATATTTCAGATATAAAAGAAAGGCTGATATTTATTGAGGCTATTATGTTCTTTTCTGGTGTTGCTCCTGAGCCAGCAAATACACATAGTGAGCGGATGAAAAAATATTGGGAAAAGAAAAAAATAGAGTCTAGGGAGAAATGATAATCTGTATTTTGCCTTTGGTTCTGTTTATGGTTGCTAAGTTGTGGTATAATATTATTCAAGAAACGAGGAGTCCTTAATGGATTGGACAACTTTAATTACTGTAATAGCATGTTTATTCACGATTTTAGCTGTAATTGTTTGTCTTTTTGCTTATTTAGCTAATAAAATTGACTCTCTTCAAAAAAGCGTCTTTGAAGAGATGAAGGATTTTCACGGCAGGCTTTGTGCTATTGAAGAGAGGGGAAAGAAATAATGTTAGCTCTTTTATGTTTTCCTTTAGCCATTATTATTTGGGGAATAATTCATCAATTTGATTAGCAACATCGGGATCATTTTCTGAGATTTCATCTCTAAATTCTTTTAAATATTTAGTTGCAAGATTCATTTTGTTTTGTTTTTGTTTTCCATCAAAGTCAGCATACTAATAATAGGCTTGACGATCATATGGAGGCAATAAACAGAAGGTGCGACGAGTTGCATAAAGAGTTTTATGATTTACTAAAAGAGACGAGGAGACCTTAATGGATTGGGCAATTTTTTTTACAATAGTAGGAGCGGCTGCTGCTACGGTTACTTTAGTTTATCAAATCATGAGAAACTTCAAAGAAGATGTTAATAAAAATTTTGAAAAGCATGAAAAAAGATTTGAGAAGATTGATCAAAGACTTTTTCTTTTGTGCCTAGGGAAGGATCTGCCTTCTATATTGAAAGCTGAGAGAGAGGAAAAATTATGATCTGGCCATTCGTTCTTTGTGCAATGATTTTAGGAATGGGAGTATATTGGAGTTTTCCACATGGAAAATAAAGATATTAATTGGGAAAAAATAAGCGTTTATTTAGCAATTACTGTGTCTTTGTTAACTGTCATAATTTATCTATTTCAGATAAAGGATGAAATTTCTGATATAAGAGAAAGATCAGCAAAGCTAGAAGTTAAGGTGGAAAAATTGGAGGAAAAATGAAAGAAATAATGAACGAAAAAAAATTAGATTGGCATTTATTCTGGACAGCGGCAAGCGTTATTTTAATATTAACCAGTGTTATAGTTGGATGCTACGTTAGTTTAAAGACTGAATTAAATACAATAAAAACAGTTTTAATTCTTAAAGGAATAATGCCAAAAGAATTAGCAATGAAAGATGGAGAAAAATAATGGAAGTTTTTTTAATTGTTTTATGTGGATATATTATTCTTGCAACGATTCAGTAGATTGATCTTTCTGAATTTCATTCTCTAATATTTCAGCCAATTTAAGAGCTTGTGGAATCTTGTTTTTCAGAAAGGCATCCCACATCTTAGAATGAATATTTTGGAATCTTGGATTAGAAAGAACTTGCCTTAAGCCAAATCTGCCTATTGCTGCTATTCCAGCAGCCTTCATCACAGCAGGATTTAATGTCAAAAGCCCATATAGAGCATGTCCAGCTTGTCCCAAATTCACTAAGTTTTGCCAGTTTTTTGTTGTCATCTTGTCAGTGAATTTCATTAACTTAGAATAAGCTTCATCTGTAGTTCTAAGTTCTTTGAAAAGTGAGGGATCAATAGCCTTTTGAGCTTCATGAGTTGCTTCTTTTAACTTGCCTATAGAAGCTTTTCCTCCAGTGGCGGCTTTTATTATATCATTGGTAGCGATATTGAAATCATGTAATGAAGTAAAATCTATTGGATTGTTAAATAATTCGTCTATTTCTTTTTCTATTAATCTTCGATGTCTTTTTGGCAGATTATTGGCGATATTATGAAATTTTCTTTCAAAATCTCTAAGAGGCTGACCTTGTAAATAATTTCCTGTTTGGCCTTTTGTTCTAATATCGCTATATAGGCCCCCTAATTTGTCTTGAATACCTTTCAACCATGGAGCCTTTTCTTCATATTTCATAGCTCCTTTTGATAGCCATGAAAGCTTTTTTTTATCTTGGATGATTGGAGTGACTTCTTTATCGGTAAATCCTTTGTTTTTTAAAAAATCAACTATAGATTTTTGAGCCTTGGAGGGGTGTAATGTTTTAGAGAGAACGCCTTCAGCCATTGCTGGAACTGCCATTCCGAAACCGCCCACGATATCTTGTGCCCATTCAGGAAGATCTAATTCTTTAGCTGTCTTTTTTGATAAGGCTCCAGTTAGAGCCTGTAGGCCTTTTTTTACCAAACCGCCCTCTCCTAAAGCAGCTAAAGGAATATTCTCGCTTCCAAATTCCAATATATCCTCTAATCCTCCTTCACGGGTAGGAAGGAACTTCTCCGTCATTCGTTCTCCCAATTGTTGAGATACAGGACCAAAAGATGGGAAAAGACTAAATTTAGAAGCTCCTTTAATTAATCCTTTTGCTGGAGCAGAAGCTAAAGACCTTCCTTTAGAAATATCCTTGCCTAAAAAATCTAAAGCGTCAGATGATTCAGTGGAATCAAGAAAATCTAGAGGATCGGTTTCCATTACAGACCTTCAAATTCTCGTTTCAATATTTCTCTAACTTTTTCTTTATTCTTATAGGTTTTGTGCAGTTGTGTAGCTTTAGCTTTATGTTCAGGATTGGATGAATCAAATCTTGCCTTACCTTTATTTTCTTCTACTTCTTCAGAACCCAAATCTTTAAGCTTTCTTTCAATTAAATTCTGAAATCCATCTAATTTTCCTAACATTTTGCTAGTAGCATCGCCTGGTTTAGGGATATAATCTTTTTCTAATCTTATAAACTCTTGTTGAGTGATTCCCCTTGGGAATAAAGTCTTATAAAAAGAAAGGAGATCAGAGCCTAATGTTTGTAATCTCCCTCTGTTATAAAGAGCTTCAGAAGATTGAGCCCACTGTCCCAATCGACCTATACCAGGGACATCGCCCTCGGCCATCGCTTTTAATTCATCTATAGTTCCCTTCATTGACTGTAAGGTTTGCGTCTTCTCTATATTTTTATCTTCTTTTTGTTTAGCTTGCTGCAATTTCATTTTCTCAGCAAATTCCTGAGATCTAGACATCCCTTCTTGAAAACCACCTCCTAAACCACCACCAATCGCTGCACCTAATCTTTCGCCGAATCCTGGAACTTTTGGAAGTATCGTTACCATAAATTTTACCCAAAGAATTTATTAAATGTGTTTCCACCAAAGCCAGTCCCAAAACCGCCAGCTAAACCGCCTAGTGTTCCTTCAGCAAGCTTCTGCCAGAACGGAGTTTGTTTTTCTGTTAAAAACTTTTCATAAGGTCTCTGGCCAAGAAGACTTTCG
>Ga0181339_1000121_pt1 | contig 22137 bp, 49 predicted proteins | sample Sp13VDMM110DD_FD_130101 | JGI IMG/M metagenome (GOLD analysis project Ga0181339, IMG submission 130101) | Freshwater viral communities from Lake Michigan, USA - Sp13.VD.MM110.D.D | ecosystem: Environmental > Aquatic > Freshwater > Lake | place: USA: Michigan | collected 2013-04-23 | reverse complement strand
TGACGATGGTCGCGCGGCGAAGTTCCGTAAAACGAGCCGACGAATGGGGGCAACTCCCCGGTACAGCCGTCCGTCGCGCGACTGCTAATTTAGAGGACTGCAATATGAGCCATCTCAAAATCATCTTGAAGCCGCAGGACAAGGGAGAAGGCGTCATCAAGTATGCCGGGATACGGGATGCGAATGACGACGAAATTTCTCTCCACCTCAGTCAGGTTCACGTGCGCGACGACGGCATGTGCGAAGTGCGCGTCCCGCTCGTCGAGCAGGACCCGCCGAACTCGGGGCCCTGCGCTAAATATCATCTGACGCGCAAGGCTCGTGATGAAATGCTGAGCGTCATTGACGAGCAGTTGGCCCAGCCAAAGAACCCCAAGGATGACACCTACTACACTCTCGGCGATTTGAAGAAGCCGCAGCTTGAAGTCGTCAAGCGCTTCATCAGCAGCTTCTGCGACCCCACCTACCGATAAGGAGGCCATCATGGCAAAAGAAACATCGGCCCGCATCGCAAAAATCGCCGGACGCGCATTGGAGGACCCCTACAGCATCTCCGGCGCTGACATCAAGGCTCTTGCAGCCAGCGCTCTCGTGCAGCGAGAAGCCGACCTGAGGTGGCCCACATGGGGGGCCCTTGATGCCGATGCCAAGGAGATTGTCTCCAAGTATCTCACGGCCCAGCAGTTCAATGCGCTCCGCCTCGTAGTGCAGCGCATAGCCAAGAAGGCGACGAAGCAATGAAGGCGTTCATACTCTGGACGTGGGTAGCCATCAGCCCCGCCAACCCCACAATTGTGACAATTGATGGCTACGAGACGCTGACGCGCTGCCGAGAGACGGGGCAGCAGTTGGACTCGGTCTGGGCCAGCATGGGCACCGAGCACCACTTCGTTTGTTTGGAGGCGAAATGAGCGCTCTCGATGCCATCATATTTTCCGGCACGGCCATCACCCTAGTGCTCGCCTTCGGCGTGGCGCTGGCTGTAGCCATGAACTATTTTTTCGGCGGCGGAATGTTCGATGAATGACCAGCACCTTCGTGGCACGGGTAGGACCACTGCACAATTGCTTGCTCTTCCACTACGCTCGGGATTTGTTGTTCGTCACCGTCCGCAAAAGACATACGTTCTGCACCTCGCTCATCATCTTGGACGAGACGACGTAAGAGTTTTCTGCGTTGACGATATGCACAAGGACGCTCTCGCTGGCATGGAGTTTGCAACGCTGGAGCTTGACCACGACTGCCACATGAGTGAGCAGGAATGGAACAGATACGAGTATATAAAAATCGGAAGCTGCCGCCTGCCGGTGGAGCCGTTCTTAGGAGTAAGACGATGATTGAGCCAAAATACAACCACCCCGGCGCTCCAATCTATTTGCATTTCGCCATGAACATGCATTTCAATAGTGCGCTGGCCAAGAGTCGCCTCGGTGTGAAGCACTGGAACAGTCGGGCCGGTACTGCCGTCCGCGAGTGGCTGGTCGAGAACGGACTTGCGTTTATCGTGGAGGACATCGCCTGCCGGGAGACCGAGCACGGCGGCATCGAGGAGGTTGGGCTGGAGGATGTCTACAAGCTGACTGACCGTGGCCGCGCGTGGGTCGAGTACGCCTGCCACACGCCACTGCCGGTGGAAGAGGTAGTGCAAACCAAGTGGGTGCTGCCATGAGAAAGTTTCTCTTAGCAGCGGCCTTCGCGGCGTTGGCCGCTCCGGCCTTCGCAACCGAACTCGGCGTCAAGGAAGAGCGACTTTGGGGCTACTGTACGAAACAAGAGTACGCGGTTGAGATTGCTAACCTCTACTTCGACGCCGGTTACGAGATAGCCAGCAGCGCATGGGACAGGGCGGAAGAACTCGGCCACTGCGATTCCGAAAATCGAATGGCAACTCCGCTCGACGTAGTGTGGAATAGGGCAAACATGGCTGACACCATAAGCGTCATCACTCTGCGACTTGAACCGCTCAGAGTTGTCTATTGGTTCCGGCTGGAGTCCAACCGATGAAGATTTGCCGGGCATGCAGCGGGCGAGGGCTCATCACGCTCAGGCTCCTGCCGGAGCTTTCGGTTACGGAATCCTTCGTCGAGTCGGCAATGATGTCCGAGCACAAGGACTTCCCGTGCCCAGCCTGCTCACCTTCGGCACCAGCGGAGCGCGTCAGCTTCGTGACTACGGAAGGCCGGGTTCTCATTGACCACGCGGTTGTGCGTCCCGACTACGTGAACCACGTCAAGCTGCGCATGGCCGGTGACATAGGCCGCCACATGTTGGAGCAGGGCCACATCACTTTCACCGAGCGCATGGAAGACCCGGACCTTGAATTTGGCAGGACGCCTCGCAAGATACTGACCGGCAAGGTTGGCGTCATTACTGCCGGGCAGGTGACCACCATGGACGAGCGCGCCGCCATCCATCAGGAGCGACTTGCCATTGAGGTTATCAACGAGGCCACCTATGCAATCAATCTGTGGGGCTCATATTTTGGGCACAAGGACATCAGCAAGGAAATAGCCTGCCGTGAAGTCAGGGCAGCGTTGCAGGCAGTGTTGAAACGCAGGGAGAGCGCGAAGTGAGAGAGCCAAAAGGATACGTTGAAATAAACAGTTGCGATGTGGACATCCGCACGATTGACCGCTGGACGAAGAACCGCAAGCAGTACGTCGTCGCGGAGAATGGCCGGTGGGGTCCGAGTTGGCTGCATCGCCTTGTGCTCCGCATGGCCAAGAACCTCGGCATGGTTGGCTACGAACGGAGTCACTCGCAGACGTTTCAGGTAAATCGCATCGACATCCGACAGCCCGATATAACCCGCGCCATCATCGAGGCCACCAATGTGTATTTGCGTCGGGGGTTCGCCCCAGATGAACTCATTGCCGTGGTGGGCTCCTCCCGGTTCGCAGAGTTGCGGCAGGAAGTTAGATTGGAGACCCCAGACATGCGCTTCAACCGCGAAATGCCAAGCGACAGTCGAGACCGCGTCTACGTGATGGTCGAGAATTTCAACCTCGCCGTCGTGGTCACGCCGTACTTCAACGGCGTCGCTGTGCTGCCGAAGAGACACTTCCGATGATGAAGAAACTCTGGGAAGACTTTAAGCTGTTCCTGCTCCTGACCATAATCGCGTTCAGCGTCATAATGCTGCCCAGCAGCATCATGGCAATCTACGACAATGTGCAGGAATTGCGAGCGGAGACTTCGGAGCTTGATGCGCGTATCATGAAGAACCGCTACCAGCTTTGCGCAACCTACCGCAGCGTCTGGAGATACTGGGAGAGCCGCCCGCTGCTGGCACCGTACAACAAGCCTTTCCCGCCGCTGGAAGAAGATTGCAGGCTCACATGGGAGTATTAGTTCGTGACCCACGCATGCAGGCCCGCGCCGAGTACACCGGGGCGCTGAAGGAGGCGCGTCGCAAGCACGAGGAGCTTTGCGAGCTACTGAAGATAACCGGGCAGGACGTGGACGTGACCTTCGACCTGTGGCTCAAGGGCTACGATTTTGAAGTGGTGCCATACGGTGACAATGGTTGCGCCTTGACGATGAGGTTTCCTAACTCATGAACAAGATTTACGCTGGCATAGGTTCACGCGAAACGCCCGCCGATATATGCAAGATGATGACGGCCTACGCTAGCAAGCTGGCAGGCAAGGGCTACGTGCTGCGCAGCGGCGGAGCTAACGGCGCAGACGCAGCGTTTGAACTGGGTTGCGACCTCGTAGACGGGGAGAAAGAAATATACCTCCCGTGGCGCGGGTTCATGGGCAACTCGAGTCCGCTGCATCATGTATCTCTCCCGGCCCGGAACGTGGCCAAGCGGTTCCATCCGAACTGGGGGCGGCTCAATGACGCGGGGCAGCGGCTCATGGGCCGCAACGCCCATCAGGTTCTGGGGGCTAACCTCAGTCCCGCAGACAAGGTTGACTTCATCCTGTTCTGGACGAAGGACGGCGAGGCTTCCGGCGGCACTGGACAAGCGTTGCGCATGGCCAAGTATTACGAGATACCCACCTACTGCATTGGCCGGGACGACATTAACCATCTTCTCAAATAGCCGTTGCTTTTTGCGTTGGTTAGTGTAGAAGGGGCTGAACAAAGGGAATTTACATGGAACCTCAAGGCAAAGAAATTTACGTCGCTCGCATGAAGGCGGCTCTGGCCCGCCTCGGTATTGAGGCCACCCACGCGGCGGACGGCAGCGTCTACGCTTGCATATTTATTGCCGGGCAGGACACATTGGTCGTGCCCATTGACATCTCGGCGACTGCCCCGGAGTTCATACCAAACGAAGTATTGAAACAGGTGTTCATGGCTGGCAAAAAAGCTGGCTACGACTCCTACCGTAAAAAGCTAAAGGAACTTGTCGGATGAGCCAGAAGGATGATAACTTGAATTGGCCCACCGCCCTCCTCATAATGTTTTTGATGACTCTGGCCGTCGCCGTCGGCATCGGTGAAGAGTTTTGGCTGAAGGTGCTGGGATGATTTTCGTCTACTACATCGTGGACTCTGTGAACCGGGACGGGCTCTATCCGTTCGGCGGCCAGATTGCTGTCCTCCCTACTCAATGCGAATTTCCGTTTTCCAGAAGCGAGTGCCGTATGATGGTGCCGCCCAGAGGTTACGATGACCCAGCCTACCAAGACAACTAACGGTAAGATGCACAGCATCTACCGGGAGACGCCCATCGTTCTGCTGAACAACGGGCGCTTCCAGTGGGACATCATGGGCGGCACGACGTTCACTACCGAGCAGGAAGCGCAGGCATCTATCGACAACTGGTTGAAGTCAACGGAGCGCACATGACGGAGGACACGCGCGAAGATGCTGCCGCCCGCCTCGCCGCCCGTGGCGAACCCGTGACGCTGGTGACCATCACCGAGGAGCAGAGAGCCTATGCGTATGCCTTGCGACACAAGAGACTGAAGATTGCCCGGAAGCCGGGCAACGGCTTGAACGTAAGACGAGTTGGGAAGATTGAAAAATGAACGCACAGCAATTCAAATGCACTGCCGACGACATGGATGAGCTTCACGGCGCAATCCATAAGGTCCGCGAGGGCACGACCAAAGTTACGGTGGCCAAGGACACCCTGTTCAAGCTGCTGACCGACCACGCCGAAGCCCTGACCCTTTTGAGGAGACCACGATGACCCTGTTCCTGATTTTATCCCTTGCTTTCTTTTATCTCATGGGTATCCTGCTCATGTTGATTTATGTTCTTGAGGCCCTGACCCCGGCAGACCGGGCGGAGCAGCGAGTTCAGAATTTCTTTGCCATAGCACTCTGGCCCTTCGCAGTGCTTTATGCCGTTGGCAGCGGGCTGGTCGAGCGGGGCTGGGACGAGTTCAAGTGGTGGAAGTACAACCGCGCACGTAAAGCCGAAGACAAGCGCCGTGACGAATTTCAAAGGAGCCGCACATGAAGACGTTATTTGGAATCGCCGTCGCCGCCCTGATGTTGGCTGCGCCCGCCCAGTCCTCGGGCATCGGCTTCTGGGAGACCGGACCATGGGGCGTATGCTCCGATGCGCCGAAGGCTTTCCACGTCGCCGACCTCTACATCTCAGCCGGTGAGCAGGCGTCGAGCGACGTGTTCAACCAGTACCGGGCCACCGGCGAGTGCGCTGTTCTAGGCCCCGATGTCGAGATGTTCATTCAAGCCGTCGTCCATCGCCGGGGCCCTGCGCGTGTTGTGCGCGTCGCCGACCGGCAGGGCAAGCTCTGGTACTGGCTGACGACGCTGGCCATCACAGGCGAGCCCATGCCGCTGGATAAAGATATATGACGAATAGGGTTGACGGGAAATACTGGAACCGTTGGAAAGACACCTACAAGTTCCACGCGAAGACCCCCGGTGGCGGCCCATCCCCCGAGGACGTGCCGGAAAATGTCTACGGCGGCACCCTGCGTGTGGTTCTTGACGGCACCCCATATTGGGGATTTATAAGCGAGGAGGCGCGCGACGCTTTCGTACAGACTTACAACGCGGAGATTGTCCTATGATGACCGTACTTGCTCTCGCCCTCTATCTTCTGGGCACCCTCGCCATGATGTGTCTCGTCGAGATTGAAATGCGCGGCGTCGAAACCAATGCCAGCCCCGGCGCGCGCATGTTCGCCATCGCCGTCGCCAGCTTGCTGTGGCCCCTGATTATGCTCTACGCAGTCGTGGGCATCGGCATCGACGGGTTCATTCACATGGGCCTGCGCCTGCTGGGGAAGCGCCGTTAACCACGGATTATATTTTCCTTGATTGATTGAACAAAGAGAGCTAGGATTGGATTTAATGAAGAGCCGTCTTGTCGAAGCAGACTACAGTGATGTCGAACTCCGCATCCTCGGGCATATCCGGGCGGCGGGGCTTCGGGACCACGAGGCCGAGGCGAGGCGGAAGTCTCTAAAAGAAACGGCACTGGTACTAATGCTGGTTGCCGCAGTTGCAATATGGAGTTTCCTATGACAAAGAAAGTTGCGAAGAAAGCCGTGAAGAAGAAAGCGAAGTCTGCCCGTGCGGGTGGCTACGCCGTTAAGAAGGCCCTGAAGAAGACGACGGCTGAGTTCGTCGGTACGCCCGGCCTCGATGAGCCGCTTTATGCCGGTGTCTCAAATCCGACCATCATGATTGAGCCTGAAGGCACCTATGGTGCCGGTGACTACGACGCGCCGGAGGCCAGCACCGGTCTGACCCTTGTCGATTACGCGCTGCTCGTGGGCGTCGTAGTGGTCGGATTTATCATCGGCTATTTTGTGCTCGCGTAAGTGAGCGCAGATAACCAGAACGACGATTATACCGCGTGGCTGATGCGGGTTGAAGACGAACTCCAGCTACGCCACGCGGTCAAACCTCCTCAAGCCTACGCCATGGTCAACAAGGCGGAAGAAGATGGGGTCCTGAACTACGACACGCAGCGCGCGGGCAAGCCCGGCTTCGTGGACTTCTGGGAACTGGGAAGACGGGTCAAGGCCTATTGGGACAAACTTAATGCCATACATGCAGGATAGAGAAACGGGTCTGTACTGGAAGGACTTCGGTGCCGGGATGACAGACAAGATAGAGGAGGCAGAGCCCTACTCTCTTGGTCAGGCCATGGCCCTCGCCCGCCTCTTCTACGAGGACACCGACTACCTCGTGAACAAGGAAGAGGACCCCGCGCTCCCGCCGGTCTGGGTCGTCCACACCTATACACCGGAGCCGCGCTCCGCACCTTTTCGCACCCAGCAGATGAAGGACAAGAACTTGGTCTGGGTCCGGCTGGACGATGTCTGGCTGGCGGCTGATATGCAGGCACTGGCCATGGCTTCGCTGCTCGTGCTCAATGCCACTACGCCGCACACGAAGGTTCACGAGCGCCGCAAGGAGCCGGTGGAGCCCATCAACTTCGACGGGCCGAGTGCAGCATGATAAGCCCCCACGCACGAAAAGAATTAGCGGCTGTGATGGTCGGCAAGCGTCTGGGCGTCGGCGTCTACCGCAAGGTGTACGTCAATCGCTTCGACCCCACCACGGTCATAAAGATTGAGGAGAACGGCAAGGGCTTCTGCAATGTCAAGGAGTGGGAGGTGTGGGAGGCCTTTATTGATACGGCCCCGACCAAGAAGTTCCTCGCGCCTTGCCGGTTCATCTCCCCCTGCGGCACCATCCTTATTCAAGACAGGACGTGGCCCATCATGACCGAGGACCTGCCCAAGAAGATTCCAAGTTTCATCAACGGCGACCTGAAGAGCGAGAATTGGGGCTGGCTGAAGTACGGCAAGCCCGGCAAGATGGTGCGCAGGCCGGTGTGCCATGACTACGGCGGCTTTCTCATCGGAGACCCATTACGCCTCGTCAAGGCTGACTGGAGCCGGGGATGATTATTGTTTTTGACATTGACCACGTCGTCGCCGACAGCAGGCACCGGGAGCCTCTTATCCGGCAGCCGGAGCGCGACTGGGTGACCTACTACGACTTGCTGCCGGACGACCCCGTTGTCCTGCCGGTCTATCACATCATGAGCGACCTCGGGAACACCGGGCGGCACAAGATGTTTCTTTGCACCGGGCGGCACGAACATACGCGAGACATCACGACCCAGTGGTTCAAGGACCAAGGCCTGTGGCGCTACATCAAGGGCGGCCTGCTTATGCGACCCTCCGACGTGTTCTGTGCCAACGCCGTAGCCAAGGAGCCGATGGCCCAGCAGATTATTAACCAAGAAGGAAGAATCGACTTGGTGTTTGAGGATAACCCTGATAGCGTGGCCATGTGGAAGAAGTACGCCGCACTGGTCTTTGAGGTGAAGTATGGACAGGCAGCCTAGCATTGACATCGAAGCAGTTCCGCTCTGCACTCTCCTCGACGAGGTGAAGCGCCGGGGCATCGTCAAGCTGACTGTCAGCGGGCACGGTGAGATGAAATTTGAATATGCACAGAAGGTGACAAATGGACAACCACTTTAACAAGCTGACACCGGCGCAGGCCGAGCGCCTTGCCATGCTGGCAGAAGAGGCTGGTGAAGTTGTGCTGGCCGTCGGAAAAATTTTGCGCCACGGTTACGAGGAGACGCACCCGGATAATACTAACTCGCAGCGGAACAATCGCACCGACTTGCAGCGAGAGCTTGGTGACCTGAACGGCATCGTCAATGCCATGATTAAGACCGGCGACATCAACCCTGAGGAAACCATGAACTGGGCCTACAGCAAGATGAACCGAGCGCGGCCATATCTACATCACCAGACTTTTGACGTGAACGGCAACATCACGAAGGACGCTTGAAGTGGCCACCAATTTCGGCGCTCATACTGTTTGGCCGGACGTGTATGCCGAGCCCCCTATGTATATGGAGAGGCCGAGGCAGCCGTTCAAAACCGGCGACAGTATCAGGATGCTGGAGGACGGTTTCAGTATTGCCAAGGGTGCCGTTGTCAAAGCCGGGAAGGTTCGGTGGGTCGAGGGCCACGAGTGGTGCGTGGAGGTTCGCGTGAAGGAATGGCACGTCAATCCTATTGGGTTCCGTGCGAGACGATTCGAAAAAGTAACGGAGAGTGACATGAAAGAAGAGAACCTTATCTACGCCTATGTCGAGATTAACGAGCAAGGAGAGCGCATAGGTTCTCCCGGTGTGTTTCTAGCGGCCAACTACAAGGACATGGAGACCTTCATCAAACAGCAACTGACGAACAGCCCCCGGTCTACGTTCGTATATGGGCGCATGGACCGGAAGGCCTTCGTGGACTCTCCACCCATCAAAATCCAGAATATCTGACGAGACCCGCCCGGCGCTCCCTCCCCCTATCGCCGGGCCCAGTCGGGGAGAGGCCCGTTCCACCTCTCCCCGGCACTATTAAAAACTTCTTGCAAAACGACCGGGACGTGGTATAGGACGGAGCATGACTGAAGAAATCAAATTGAGCTATCACGACTACGCCGCTATCGTGTTCGGTCCTGACGCCGACAGCACGTGGCTTTGGTGCGAGGTCGCAGAGGCGGGCAAGGTTCCCTTCGACAAAGAGTTTTACTGCACCGAACAGGGTGGCTGGCAAGTCAAGGTCATGCCGCAGAACAACATGGTCATGATTATGGGCACCAGTCAGATGCTGCCGAATGCCCGGCTCGCCTACTTCGGCCAAGTTCCTGCCGCCGTCGCGGGCAGGGCCTATCCCATCTACAAGCACCTTCGCATGAGTGAGTACGCCGGGTGGCCCGGCTACGTTGATACAGGAGAGTTCTGATGTATAAGCCCGGATGGCCCGCGTTGAAGATGGATTGGAACGACTACCTCCTCCGGCATATTGAGTGGGGCTGGGCAACCTTCGGTACGCCGCAGGATGGCCGGGGTCCAAAAGGACCTCTCGACCACGCGCTGAAAGAGGTCAAGGAGATTGAGGCAAATCCCGCAGACATCACGGAATGGATTGACGCAATCATCCTGACCATCGACGGGTACTTTCGCGCCGCTGGAGACGCCGACGTGTTGAAGCTGGAGCGCCTTGCCTTCCTGTCCGGGGTCGAATATCAGTCGTGGACGAATCCCTTGGTCAGCCTCAAGGATACGCTCACCAAACTGCTTGACCAGCCGGACAGCCTTGAGCTTTGGCGTCATGCGATTTTCCTGTCCATGGTCGGTTACGTGCAGTTGAATGAGGGCAGCACGAATGAGATGCTGATGCAGTTGTTCGCCAAGCAGCGCAAGAACTTCAACCGCGACTGGCCGGACTGGAGAAAGTCTGACCCGGACAAGGCGGTTGAGCATGTCAGGGGCAAGCATGATTGAGCCGCATTTCAGGTCAGTGACCACTCTGCATGTCTACGAGGGCGTCTGCGTCAACGGCCCGCTGGACGGCGAAACTCTGCGCTCAACGGAGACGATTCACCGCATCTCCGTCCCGGCCCACAGGGTAGAGGGCCAATACTTCACGCAGACCTATAAGCTCGCCGAGTATCATTTCGTCAACGGACAGTGGGAGTATCGAGGCTGATGGGGCTCAGAGTCACAAACGAGTTGGTTGAGGCTACCTACGAACTGCTCCGCATGACGAAGCCGTTCAAGGGGTGGAGGTTGCCGGACTCTGACAGCATCGTGTTCACACTCATCCGCGACCCCAGCAAGCGCGGCGACTTCTACGTTGACCGCAAGGGGCACTTCGTTATCTCCATCAACGACAACCATCACCACACGCTGCACGAGCTTACCAAGACGGTGGCCCATGAGATGTGCCACCTGCATGAGCAACTGTACGGCCCCCGTAAGGACATCAACCACGGCTCGTGGTTTAACCGCTGCGCCGACAAGGTCTGCAAGGCCCATAGCTTCGACCGTGGCGCGTTCTAGGGTCAGGGGTTGTAAGCCCACCCCCTGATAGGGTATGAAGGTCTCCTAATCATTTCTAAAGGAGATTCCCATGCCTATTGCACCCGGCGATATTGACTTCTTCCTCTCAGGCGGCGCGGCCAACTCCGACCCGAACGCATCCCTCGGCGGGGCAAAGTCGAGCACACAGGTAACTGCGGCTACACTGCACAACCTGTTCGACCGGGTGACCGGCGACGAGGGCGATGCCGGTGACATTGAGTACCGCTGCATCTATGTTCAGAACTCTCACGGCTCCCTGACGCTTCAGAGCGCAGTTCTCTGGATTCAAACCAACACCCCATCCGGCGACACTACTGTTGCAATTGCCCTCGGCGGCGAAGGCAACGGCGGTACGGCTGAGACCATTGCCAATGAGAATACGGCTCCTTCCGGCGAATCGTTCTCTTCTCCGTCCTCAAAGGGTACTGGCCTCTCGCTCGGCGACTTGGACGCTGGAGAGTTCTATCCGATTTGGATTCGCCGCACGGTAACCGCCGGTGCCGCAGCCTATGACTCGGACAGCGTACTGCTTCGTGTCGAAGGCGATACCGCAGCTTAAGGAGATTGAAATGGCAAAAGATGAAACACGGACTGCGCAGCTTAAAGACCACGCCGTCTATCTTGACGACTTGGCCGTAAAGGCGACCGGAGAAGAGAAGGGCAAGCTGATGCAGATGGCCCATGACCTTCGCAAGTTCTCCGCCCTTGTACTGGACCGCGATGCTGGGCCGACGCTGGAAGTCAAGGCTGAGTGCAACAGATTGCGCACGGAACTCAACCTCGCCAACGGAGTGGCCAAGGAGTTGGACCTTGAGTACGCCGCCTACCGTGACAAGACAAAAGCCGCCCACCACGAGAACGCCCGACTCAAAGATGAAGTGAAGGGTTTGAAGAACACCGTAGCAAAAATTAGCGGAGACCTAGCCAAGGCGGAAGCCAAGACGAACGCCAAGACTGAAACGGTAGGTTAATCGTGGCAGACAATATTCCGATAACCCCCGGCACCGGCGCAGACGTTGCGACCGACGATGTTTCGAGCGTTCACTATCAGCGCATGAAGATAAGTGACGGCACCCCTGACAGCGCCGTACACTTGAGCGTGGTTGCTGAAGACGCAGCGAGCGCGGGCGGCGAGACGGGCATCTTGGCGATGGGTGTTCGTAAGGACGCCCCCGCCGCCCTCGGCGCTGACTCAGACTTTACCTATCCGCAGTTCGATAGCTCGGGCGCTCAGTGGATGCACCCTATCGGAAGTTTTGTTACGCGGACAACGGACGTTACTCGTGCGGCCAATACTACGACGTATACCCTCGGTGATAACTTTGGTTCGACGCCTTCCGGCGGCTACACTATCACGGATGCGGCCCGCCATTCGGGCGGTTCTGGCATCATCACCGATATATGGATTACGTTTGAAGAGGATGCGGCCATTCCGCTTCAGGGTGATATTCATTTGTTTGACAGCGCCTTTACAGAAGTTGCGGACAATGCCGTGTGGGCCGAGTCTGACGCGGACGCTAAACTCTGCATAGGCACGGTGCCTTTTGCCTTGACCGACAACACGAACCAAGGCGTGGCCCATATCACGAATCTTAATATCGGATTCACCTGTGTCGGTACGGCCAACCTGCGGTTCGCTGTCAAAGCAAGGAACGGCTACATTCCAACAACCAACTCAAGCATCCTTTCGGTTCGCACTAAAATTCTACAGGTGACGTAATGTGGCTTGCGCAACACGTCTTGCAGAAAGCCAAAAGGCCTTATGCTGTTCTGACTCATACTGATTGGACCGTCACAAACCTCACCACCTATACGTTCAACAACGTGAAAATAGGGCGGCCAGACCCTTCTCGACTTATCGTGGTTGCTATTCACGGCGAGGACAGCGCCGCCTCGTTCAACCTCAACTCTGGGACAATAGGGGGCGATGCTTCTGATATTATATTAACCGGTGCAGTGAACCTGACGATAAACACGGGTCTTATGCAGTTGGCTGTTCCTGTGGGTGAGGAACTTACTGTAACGGGAACGTACAGTGAGGCTACGTCAGGGTGCATGATCGGCGTTTACGCGATATACAATCTCAAATCGCACACACCCCGCAAGACAGCAGAGGCACAAAGGTCTTCAGGTAGCGGCGTCATGCAGATTAACACATTGGGGACAGATACGACTCCCGGCATGCAAGAGGCATTTTGCAGCCCTGATGCGATTTGCATAGCCGCTGCGTCAAACGTAGGTGTAGACGCGCCCACATGGGGAAGGAACAGCGGCACTATCCCTGTACCAGACGGCGATTCTTTTATAGTTCCTCAGTATGAGATGAACCATGACTTCATGGCCTGCGGTGCCCTGTTGCAGTACCCTAACAATTTCAAGATTTCGCCCGCCTCAACCGTGCCGCAATCCTTTTCTATGCAGTTCACTGGTAGCGCTCTGAGCGACTTGGTCGGGGCGAGATGGGAGTAAGCAATGTCATTACTCCTTCTATTTCCTAGTAGCGGCGGCTCAGGCACCACCACCGTACAGCAGGACGCTGACCTGCGTTGGCACGTGTCAGAACTCGTGGCATCTGACGCGGAATTAATCTGGGACGTGTCAATGCCGTTCTATGAGTTTCTCAACATGTACTGGAACGTATCAGAGGCCATACCCTCCGACGCTGACCTTCGTTGGGACGTGCTGGAGGCCATACCCTCCGACGCTGACCTGCGCTGGAATGTTTCTGATGTAGTGCAGCAGGACGCAGACCTTCGCTGGAACATCTCGGACATGATACGGCAGGACGCGGACCTGCGCTGGGATATTCTTGAGGCCATACCCTCTGACGCCGACCTGCGCTGGCATGTGTCCGAGGCAGTTCAACAGGGCGCTGAACTTATCTGGAACATCTCAGATATGATACGACAGGATGCAGACCTGCGCTGGGATATTCTTGAAGCCATCCCTTCAGATGTTGACGCCCGGTGGGACATCCTTGAGGCCATACCCTCTGACGCTGACCTTCGGTGGAACGTCTCTGAAGTAGTGCAACAGGACGCCGACTTGCGCTGGCATGTGGGTGCGCTGACTACCTCTCAACTGGAGTTGATATGGAACGTCTACTCGCTGGCCACCGAGGACTTGGAACTCCAGTGGCGTATCCGTGGCTTGGAAGTGGTGGGGGCAGATGCCGACCTTCGTTGGGACGTGCTGGAGGCCATAGCATCTGATGCCGACCTCCGCTGGAGCATATCTGATGTAGTGCAGCAGGACGCTGACCTGCGCTGGCACGTGTCGGAGTTCGTTCAGCAGGACGCAGACCTCCTCTGGAATGTTTCTGAAGCCGCCCAGCAAGACGCCAGTTTTCTGTGGAATATATCGGATACCGTCGCCTCCGACGCCGAGATTATTTGGAATATTACCGGTCGAGCCACAGCGGACTTGTCATTGATGTGGGGAATCCGGGCGGCTAGGTATCTGTTGAACTCCAACCGTACCGTAGATGGGGAAGGCTCAGTCAGGACTCTGAGTGATATACCGGGCGGGGGCTCGGTTCAATTCAATACTTCTCCGCGAACCGTCAGCCTCAGTGGCCGCCGGGTTGTAACTCTGTGAGCCCTGCGCTATAGGTAGTCAGTAATTTAATCTGGAGGTTTAGAAAATGGCTCAGCTTGTTGCAGCAATCACCCGCTATCGCGGCGACACTGGTATGGACCAGTTCATCCTTACAGATGATGACGGGGCGGCCATTGACATCTCGTCCGGCTACACTTTCAAGTTCACGCTGAGCCGCACTGAGAATCCGACTGACAATACCGACCGACTGTATGAGTTGACCGGCGCAGTAGTCGATGGGCCGACCGGCATTTTCGGCTTCACGCCGACCGCAGAGCAGGCCGACCAAGACCCCGCCTTCTACTACTACGACGTGCAGGTTACAGGACCTTCGAATATCAAAACGGTTGAGAAGGATGTCTACCAGTACATTCAGGACATCACCAAGTAGCAGGGGTTGACACGCGTCCAGTGCTTGTGTCAAAAGATAGTCGTTGTCATCGTTCAAACTCCTTCGGGAGCTTAGGGTGAGCCGACGGCTCTCGTTTTCTTTTCTCGAACGAGCGCATGGTGGCAGCAGGGGTTGACATGTGACCCACGCATCTGTGAGTATGTCCTTAATTAAAAAGGAGACCCACGATGACGAACTGCCGGGCCGCATAATGGCCGTAGCATCCGCAAATGTGTTTGTACCAGAGGTTCTTGACCGTAGGGTTGTGTCTATGCACGACGACGGCTCAAGCGCTGAGTGGAGACTCATGTCTGCGCCCGAAGGCGAGGTATCAATCTGGCAACCCTTTCGCATAGCCAAGGACGGCTCCATCATCGACCGCCCGGCGTGGATGCCACTGCCCGGCTCCCAGTTGATGTTCCTCACATGCCCGGTGTTCGAAGCGCTCTATGAAGGTGGCCGTGGTTTCGGCAAGACCCTCGTGCTGCTCATGGACTTTGCGAAAGACGTAGGTAAGGGTTACGGCAAGAATTGGCGGGGCATCCTGTTTCGATTGTCCTACGGCGACCTCGACGACGTTGTGCAGAAAATCGAATCCCTGTTCCCGAAGATTTTTCCCGGGTTCCGCTTTCTCAAATCCAAGTCCGAATATTCCGCAGTGTGGAAGGACGGCGAGCAGTTGCTGCTCCGGCACATGCTCAGCGAAGAAGACTACCCCGCGTATCACGGTCACCAATACCCATGGATAGGTTGGGAGGAGTTGACGCAGTGGACGAACGACAAAGCCTACCGGCTCATGTTCTCCTGCTGCCGTCCGACAGCGCCCGGCATCCCTTGCCGCGTTCGTGCCACGACCAACCCGTTCGGTAACGGCCATAGCTGGGTGAAAAAGCGCTTCAAGCTTCCGGCCTTCCGTGGCCGCGTCATACGGACGCCGGGCGAAGCCGACCGCGTCGCCATCCACGGCAACCTCAGTGAGAACTTTCTGCTGCTGCACGACGCCCCGAACTATCCGCTCCAGATTGCGCAGGCTGCAACCAGTCCGGCGCAGGCCGAGGCGTGGGTCAAGGGTTCGTGGGATGTGAACGCGGGTGGCATGGTGGACGACCTGTGGGACGTGAACTACCACGTCATTCCAATGTTCCCGGCCAAACTCATCCCACGCGGCTGGAGGATTACGCGCGCATACGACCACGGCCAGTCCCACCCCTTCGCCGTAGGCTGGTGGCTGGAGTCCAACGGTGAGCCGCTGAAGTACAACGGCAAGGAGTATGGGCGCATCCGGGGAGACCTCATCCTTTATCAGGAGTGGTATGGCACGACCGGCGAGGAGCAGACCGGCGTCCGCATGATGGCCGGGCAGATTGCTCAGGGCATCCTTGACCGAGAGAAAGACATGGGCCTGTACGGTCGCGTCATGCGCGGCCCGGCGGATACCGAAATCTATTCCAAGGACTCTCGTGGTACTGGCCGGTCACCGGCTGACGACATGGAAGACGTGGGTATCTATTGGGACCGCGCCGATAAGTCTCCGGGCTCGCGCAAGCGCGGCTGGCAGATGCTTCGCGGGCGGCTGGCCAATGCCAAGCCGGGGCCGGATGGCACCCGGGAGAAGTCCGGCATCTTCGTCACAGAGGCCTGCAAGTATTGGATTATGTACGTGCCGACCATGCCCCGCGACCAAGCCGACCTCGACGACGTTCCTGAGAAATACGAGGACCATCTGGGGGACATGACCCGCTATCGCCTCAACTGGGAAATCCCCGGCATGTGGCGGAAATCATTCTGAGGTTGCGGCGGCGCACTCGCCGTGTTAAGAAGTGTTTGAATTTCTAAGGAGATGACCTGTGGCATATGACCTGAACAAAGCATTGGACCCATCCACTACGAGCGCGGCCTATGACTACATGGCTCCGAAGTGGAACATGATAAACTGCGTACTGGGTGGCACGGCCAGCATGCGCGCAGCCGGTCAGACCTATCTGCCGCAGCACCCGCATGAGAGCCCCGAGAACTACAAGAACCGCCTGAACTGCGCCACGCTTCTGAACATGACCGAGATTACTCTTGAGTCTCAGGTGGGCAAGCCCTTCTCCGAAGAGGTGAAGAAAATAAAGATGTCCCCGGACATGGAAAAGTTCTGCGAGGACGTGGACCTCCAAGGCAACAACCATCACTCGTTTCTTCGGCAGTGGTTCCGCGCCGGTATTGCCAAGTGCTTCTGCCACGTGCTCATCGACCGGCCCAAGCTCAGCACTCCCGTCACCGGTGTCCGCACTGTTGCTGACGACCTGAAAGAAAACAACCGTCCCTACTGGACCATCATCGCCCCAGAGGATGTCATCTTCATCGAGTATGCGAAGATGGGAGAAGGCCTTGTGCCTGTTCACATCCGCATCAAGGAAGAGATTGTCCAGCGCGTTGGCTACACTGAAGAGTGCATCCGCCGTATCCGCATCCTGACGCCCGGCGCATGGGAAGTCATGGAGGAGCGCAAGCAGAAGAACGGCAAAGTCATCTGGGTTCAGGTTGACTTCGGGACCACGTCGCTTGACTACATCCCCTTCGTCACCTTCTACGCTAACGGCGCTGAGATGATTGGCAAGCCGCCTCTGGAAGACTTGGCATATCTCAACGTCCGGCACTGGCAGTCAACCGCCGACCAGACGAACATTCTGACCGTCGCCCGGTTCCCGATGCTGGCGGTCTCCGGCGCGCACGACACGCCCGGCAAGGATGTCATGGTCATTGGCCCTCGGCAGTTGCTGGCCACCCGCGCTGAGAACGGCAAGTATTATTACGTCGAGCACTCTGGCAAAGCCATCACCTCCGGCGCTGAAGATTTGGAGAAGCTGGAACAGGACATGGCCGCTTATGGTGCCGAGTTCTTGCGCAAGCGTCCGGGCGGCTCTACCGCCACAGCCCGCGCCCTCGACTCTGCTGAGGCCACGTCGCCGTTGCAGGATATGACGCTTCGTTTCGAAGACGCGGCCAACACCGTTTTGTGGATGACTGCCGACTGGATGAAACTTGAGTCCGACAAAGATGCTTCCTTCGTCATGCTCACCGACTTCGGCCCCGAGGAAGTCAAGGACGTTGACCTGCGCACACTTAGCGAGGCCCGCCGCAATCGTGACATCTCGCGCAAGGGCTTCCTTGAGGAGCTTAAGCGTCGCGGTTCGTTGGCCTCTACGTTCGACATCAAGAAGGACCTGACCGAGCTTAAGTCAGAGCCGACTATTGAGTCCCCATTTGCCACGGGCTTTAACACCGACGGCTCGGCGGGCTCCAACGTGGACAACAGTATCAAAGATAAAAAGAAGGCGGCGGCAAAACCCGCAGCGAAGAAGAAGGCTAAGAAGGATGACGAAGAAGAAGATTAAGCCCATAGCTCTGAAGGACCCTTGGGAAGATGAACCGGACCTCATTCCCCCGGTGCTGACCCCGGCTGTCGTAGAGGAAGTGTTCGAGGACCCCGACCTGCAAATCTCCGAAGAGGACGGCGACGAGAACTGGGTCATCAAGTACGCCGAAGGTGGCAAGCCCCCGACACCCCGCGACCTTGAGGCGCGCAAGCGACGCATTGTGTTCCTTGAAACCCTAATGAAGACCGGCAATGCCGTGTTGGCCGCTTCGCGTTCCGGCGTCGGCTGGCGCGCCCATTATCTGGCCCGCGACCGGCACCCGGACTTCGCCCGCAACTGGGACATGGCCGTGGCCATCTACCACACGTTCGTTGCCAACGAGAAGATACGCAAGCGCGCCCTCGACGGCATCCGCAAGCCTGTCTGGTATCAGGGAGAGATTGTCGGTTACGAGGTTCATCTCGACAGCGGTCTTACCCAGTTCTACATGAAGAGCGCGATGCCTGCGGTATACGGCGACAAGCGCGAACTCAAGATTGAAGGCGGCCTGACATTCGGCGTGGCCCTCATCCCCGGCATGGTGACGGACGTTGCCACGTGGGAGGAGCGCGCACGAGTGACGCAGGACAGTATCAAGATGATTGACATTACGCCCCAGCAAGTGGGCAAACAGGTAACCAAGCAACCGGCGAAAGCGCCGGAGATAGGACGCGGATAATGCCAATCGTTGAACGCTGGAAGAACTCTGCCGTGGCGGCAAGGGGCAGGGGCTTCACTCTCATTGCCTGCGCGCAAGCGGCGTCAATATCTCAGGGCCAGCTTATGCGTGAGCTTCGTGATGACCCTGAGTTCAAGGCTGCCTACGATGAGGCGTATGCGAACGCGCCAAAAAAAGTTCAGTGGTAGGTTGACAGGCGGAACCTTTTAGGCATAGGCTCCCCTCATAACGATAGGAGAGGTGCCATGAAAGAGATAGCCCACGCACTTGCAGTGTTCGCACTAGTAGCTCTTGCCGGTCTGGGCTGGTCTGAGAGGGGTTGGTCTGTGACAGAAGCTCATCACAAGGCTAATGACGTTCTTGTTCGTGTGGGCGACTGGTGCAGCGGCACGGTGATTGAACGTGAGCGGGGCTTAGTGGCCACAGCAGCGCACTGCACCTCTGGCAGAATGCGCGTAGTTATCCCAACTAAGAAAGAAACATGGGAGGGCAAGCTCGTGAATGTTACTGTCATCCAGTACAAGGTCACCCTCACCATTGAGCGCTTTGACATGCAGGGCAGGTCCACTGGGGAAACAAAGTACGCCGCAACTTTAGTAGGCAAGAACGACGGCGCGGACATTGCCATTCTGCGCATCACATCATCTCTCGCCCTGCTCCGTGACGAGGCCCGAATGTCTGACCGGCCAGTAGAGTTCGACGACGATATTTATGCCATAGGTAATCCTGAGATGCTTCCCCACGTAATCTCGAAGGGTAAGGTCAGTAACCCTGCCGTCAAACTGGGTGATGACGTAACGGTTCCCGTCATCATGTTCTCTGCGGTTATCGCGCCCGGCAGTTCCGGCGGCGGGTTGTGGAACGACCGGGGCGAGCTTGTTGGCATAACCAACTGGGTCTGCACCGATTGCACCGCCGCGTGGGCCACTCCGGTCTCCCACGTCAAAGCACTCATGAAGGAGCTTGGCCTTTAAGGGGTTGACGCGCGTTAACCATGTTGTTATGTTGCGGGTAAGAGGCGATTGACCTCGACCCTGAAACATGACAGCAAAGGAGATACCCCATGTGGGATTTTATCGAGAACGCTTCCGTAGATGACATCGAGAATGTCCCTGACGAGCACAAGCCCTATTACGAGGAAGACAAGGCTACCAAGAAATTTGTTCTGAAGGCCGACGTTGTTCCTCTGGCCCAGAGCCTCACCAACACCCAGAAGAATTTGGCTCGGGCCGTTGCAACCCGCAAGGAAGATTCCAAGAAGGATGCTACGCGGCGCACCGTGCTCGACGGCATCAAGGCCATCCTGCCTGAGATTGGTGTCGAAGTTGATGACGACGACATCACCAAGCTGCCCGAGGTTATCAAGACCAAGGTTACCGAACTCGTCGAAGCTGGCAAGAACGGCAAGGACAACAAGGTCAACATCGAGAATGTGAAGAAGGCCATGGAGGTCGAGAAGACCAAGCTCATCGACAACCACAAGAGAGAGATGGCAGCTATGGAGTCCTCTCTTACCGAGTACCTGATTGATTCGGTGGCCACGTCAGAGCTTGCCAAGGCAGATACGATTGACTCCGGCCTCGAACTGTTGCTTCCAAAAATCCGGGCCAGCGTCAAGGTCGTGAAGACCGAAGACGGCAAGTATGTTCCCCGCGTCATCGACACGGACGGCACGTACAAGTTCAACTCCAAGGGCACCGAGATGTCCGTGGCGGATGTGGTCGGCGAAATGCGGACCAAGTTCCCGAACATGTTCAAGTCCAAGGAGACGGGCGGCGGCGGAACTCGTACCGCTACGCATCAGGCCAACAACAAGACGGCCCCTGTCAAGGGCGCTGAAAAGTCCTCAGTGGACAAGATTGCTGGCGGCCTCGACAGCATCAAAAAGAACTAATACACCGGCGTAAAGACCGGGCAAACTAAAAGCCGGTAGTGAGAAATCACTGCCGGTTTTTTAATTGGTTTCCTCGAATTAAAATCCGGGGGTTGACATGTTAACCAAGAATATAGTATTCGATTGACAACGGTTTCTTTTCGCCGCGTTGGCGAAGAGGGGACGGGCCTCTTAGGGTGAGCCGAGGATGGTCAGTGAAAGGCGAATTTAATTCGCGCCTGAACGACCGTACAAAGTTTAACTCGAATAAGGAGAAAGAAAATGGCCTCAGTTACCCTCGCAGAATCTGCCAAGCTTGCCCAGAACGATTTGGTCGCTGGCCTGATTGAGAACGTCATCACCGTAGACCGTATGTTTGAAATGCTGCCCTTCGACGGCATTGACGGCAACGCTCTTGCCTACAACCGCGAAAACGTCCTCGGCGACGTTGACGTTGAAGGCGTGGGTGACACCATCGGCGCTGTAGCGGCTGCGACATTCACGCAGGTTACAAGCACCCTGACCACAATCATCGGCGACGCTTTCGTCAACGGCTTGATTGCTGCCACTCGCTCCGGCGACGGCAACAACCAGACTGCCATCCAGATTGCTTCCAAGGCGAAGTCCGCCGGTCGGAAGTATCAGGACATGCTCATCAACGGCTCGGGTGCCGCTGAGCAGTTCACCGGCCTTATCGGCCTGTGCGCTTCTGGCCAGAAGGTTGACACCGGCAACAACGGCGGTGCGCTCAGCTTCTCGTTCCTCGACAACCTGCTCGACTTGGTTGTGGACAAGGACGGTCAAGTTGACTACATGACCATGCATGCCCGTACAATCCGTTCGTACAAGGCTCTGTTGCGCGCCCTCGGCGGTGCCAACATCTCGGAAGTCTATGAGTTGCCTTCCGGCAATCAGGTGCCTGCCTATGGCAACGTGCCTATCTTCCGCAACGACTGGATTCCGATTAACCAGACGAAGGGCGCGGGCTCTGCCCAGACCACAATCTTCGCCGGTACATTCGACGACGGTTCACGCAGCCATGGTATCGCCGGTCTGACCGCTGCGAACGCCGCTGGCCTCAGCGTTGTTTCTGTCGGTGAATCGGAAACCAAGGACGAGAGCATCTACCGCGTCAAGTGGTACTCTGGTCTGGCCATGTTCTCTGAGAAGGGTCTGGCTGCTGCCGAAGGCATCACCAACTAATCCTAAGGGGCGGGAGCAGTCCCGCCTCTCAACCTTTTAATCTCTGAAGGAGAACTCTCATGGCTTCTGCATTTCTCGTATCTCTTCCGCTCAAGGGCGGTATGAACCTCCAAGAGGGGATGGACTCTGTTATTGTGTGGGCTGAAGACGCCGCACAGG
>Ga0181339_1000118_pt1 | contig 22577 bp, 29 predicted proteins | sample Sp13VDMM110DD_FD_130101 | JGI IMG/M metagenome (GOLD analysis project Ga0181339, IMG submission 130101) | Freshwater viral communities from Lake Michigan, USA - Sp13.VD.MM110.D.D | ecosystem: Environmental > Aquatic > Freshwater > Lake | place: USA: Michigan | collected 2013-04-23 | reverse complement strand
CGCTGACCCGACATCGTTTTCAGCCCGGGATTACTCGGAGCTTGAGGCGGCTCTGACCGAGTGCCTGACCAACGCCAAAGACCTGTGGGCAGCTCTGATGATGTACTACCGCCCGTGGTCCGTGGAGCTTTTCAAGTCCGAGGGCTACCCGTTCGGGAATTCGACGTACTACGCCCGGCTGCACTCTGCTCATGCGCGTGTCAGCAAAAACTTTCCAGAAAGAGGCGTTTCGCCTATTGACAGCGAAATAACCATGGAATAAAGTACCTCCATATCGGTATGAGTGGAGCTTTCACTCGGCGATAAGTGAGAGTGCAAACGCATGGCGCTGGATGGCATCCAGTGTGGGATATGGGCTTGATCAGCCTTAGCAGGTTCGACCCCTGCCGCCAGCCGTTTGCATAGAATCTCACCATGGACTACAGCTACAAGGACTATCAGTACAAAGTGATCCAGCCTGACGGCCCGGTCGTTTCGTTCAGTGAGTTCCCGAGTCCAGAAGTTCGCGGCGGTCTAGTGGAAATGTCTCCATGGTTGGAGAGCGAACTTCGCAAGCCAGGGAATGCCGAGAAGTTCAAAGCAGCCATCGATCGCCTTCGTGATGACATTGAGGCGCAGATTTTCTCCCTACGAGATAGGTGATGGTCGGCATGCCGCCCTGAGCCCGAATGGGCCCCGTAAGGGTCCTCCTATTCCAAAGCCGCCCTGGTTCGCCTCGGCGGCTTTTTTCATTCCACCTCCACTCCATCGCAGTTGCCGTCACATGGCCGTCAGGCCAGGCAAGACCGGAGCGCGTGGATAAGGCCGAAGCCGCACTAGTGGCCCACAACTAACGGTGGCAGTCCGTCACGTCGAAGTCACCAAGCCTTCAGGTCTCCCCGGGCTGGTGAGCGGGAGCGGACACATTCAAGGAGCATCATGGCAGTCCGATCCGTCGCTATCAACATGGCAGTGATCGAGCAGGCCATCACGCCCATGGTCGAGGAATTCACCCCTACCGAGGGCGCAACGATCACCCTGGCTAATACGCCGCAGTCGCGCACCGTCCTCCTGAACGCTGCTGGGCCGCTGAACACGGTGTATCTGAACGTCCCGGCCAACGCCCTGAGTCAAAAAGGCCAGCTGATCGACATCCAGACAACCTACGCCATCGCCAACCTGGTGATTGACCAAATCGGCGGCGGCGCGACTCTACGTGGTTTCCCTGACCCGGCAGAACTGCAAGCGGGCGACTCGGTTCCCCTGAAGCGGCTTCCTGCCAGCAACACTTGGAAAGCTTCTTTCAAATCATGAAGGCGCTATTCATCATCGTCCTAGCCCTGTTGGCCTGCCTCCCACTGCTGATTGGCAAGGGCATTCACGCCCACGAGAAAGAGGCTGCACGCGCCAAGACGGTATGCTCCAAAAAGATCAACAAAATCAACGAGCTACGGTCTGCGGGCCTGGAAATCGGCAAGCAACAGGTTGCATTCTTCTGGGATGAGCAGGCAGCTTACGACCATGAGACGGACCTGATCGAGGAAATAGGCCTGGAGAACCTGACAAACGTTCTGCCAGGCGGGCAAGGAGCGTGGAGCGAGCGGCAGCGCGAACGTGCATCGCGGCGTGAAAAGCCTTTGGAGCCCTTGCATCAGTGGCTGTCCAGGCCTTCGGTCGATCACCTTTGGGGGCGACTGGCTGAGTGGTTCCGTATCGGCGGCCATGAGGGCGCGAAGATCAAGGCTACTGCGAGCGACCCGGCTTACAAGTGGCATGCGGCGATCACCGATGCGACCTACAACGTGTTCTTGCCTGTCCTGTGGTCACGAATCAAGGACGACGAGGAAGCGCTGGCTGTGTGCAAGCGGAAGATCGAGCCTCACGGCGTGGTGTTTGCCTGATGGCTGCGCGCAAGAACAAGCTGACGCTGACTGACGCTTGGAAAGCCAAGATTCAGGTCTCGGTCATTAGCGGTAGGCTCTATGACCACCTGCAAGGGAAGAATTCCATGTCCCCCACGCAGATCAAGGCGGCGGACATCCTGTTGAAGAAGCTAATCCCTGATTTGTCGCGCGCGGAACACACAGGCGCCGGTGGGGAAGCGATCAAGACGGACAACGTGTGGCGGGTCGAGCTGGTCAAGGCGAATGCCAACCCTGACGCTGCCTGAGAAGCTCTACCCGCTTCTCTCGCCGAAACGCTACAAGGTTCTTCACGGCGGGCGCGGCTCGTCCAAGAGCTGGTCTGTCGCCCGGACCCTGATCCATATGGCGACGATCAAACCCATCCGGGTGTTGTGCGCCAGAGAGACGCAGAAGTCCATTCAGGAATCGGTCCATCGGTTGCTGAAGGACCAGATTGGTGCGCTGGGTGTTGAGCATCTGTTCGACATTCAAGAAACCAAGATCGTCGGAGTGAACGGGAGTGATTTCGCCTTCGCTGGCATCCGCCAGCAGGGTGTGGCCAACCTGAAGTCATTCGAGGCTGTGGATATCTGTTGGGTCGAGGAAGCGCAGGTTGTCTCCAAGAAGTCTTGGGACGTGCTGGTCCCCACCATCCGCAAGCCAGGCTCGGAAATCTGGATCACGTTCAACCCTGAGCTGGACGACGACGAGACTTACAAGCGGTTCGTGACGGATGCCGATGACGATTGCTGGGTCTGCCCGGTGAACTACATCGACAACCCTTGGTTCGATGACGTGCTTGAGAAAGAGCGCGTCAAGATGCTCAAACGCGATCCGATTGGGTACAAGACGATTTGGGAAGGCCAGTGCAGGCCCGCAGTTGAAGGCGCGATCTACGCCAACGAGATTTCAGCGCTGGTCGAGAGCAAGCGCATCCGCAACGTCCCCTACGACCCGATGCTGAAGATGCATTGGATTTGGGACCTTGGATGGAATGACCAGACCTGCATCATTGGTGCGCAGCGGTCGGGCTCAGAGGTTGCGATTGCCGACTACATCGAAGGCGATCACCGGACGTTGGCTGACTACGCGAAGGACATCCGCGACAGGAAGTACAACCTGGGGACGCTGTGGCTTCCGCATGACGGCGAGTCCAAGAATCTCCAGACCGGCAAGAGCCCTAAGGAAGTGTTGATTGGCCTGGGATTCGATGTCCAGATCGTCCCGAACCTCAGTGTCGAGCAAGGCATCCATGCGGCTCGACTGCTGTTCCCGCGCTGTTTCTTCGATAAAGAGCGTACTGGCCAGCTCACGAACGGCCTAAAGCGCTACCGCAGACAGATGAACCAGGCGACCGGCACTTTCGGCGCTCCCTTGCACGATGAGGCCAGCAACCCAGCGGATGCGTTTCGCTACCTGGGAATCGTGGCCGATCAACTGACAAACGAAACGTGGGGTGGAACTTTGAACTATCCCAAACTGAGTACCGCATAGCATGGCAAAAATGACCGACGACGAGTTGATCTCGATCATCGATGATGAGATGCGCCAAGCTCTCGGCTTTGATGGCGACAAGCTGTCAGAGATGCGCCGCAAGGCGATGTACTACTACCTGGGTGAGGCAACCGAGGATCTTGCACCGCCGTCCATCCCTGGCCGTTCGCATGTGGTTTCCACTGACGTGCGCAACACCATCGAGGCCATGCTGCCTCAGCTCATGGTGACGTTCACGGGCGGTGATTCTGTTGTCGAGTGCGAGCCCACGAAGGAAGAAGACGAGAAGAAGAGTTCTGATGTCACGAAGTACCTGAACTACCTGTTCTTCAAGAAGAACAAGGGCCGCTCCAAGGTTTACACCTGGCTCAAGGATGGGCTGCAGAGCAAGCGCGGCTTCTTCAAGGTCTGGTGGGATACCACGGACCAAGAGACGCGCGAAGAGTACAAAGGCCAGGATTCGGTATGCCTGGCGATGCTCATGGATGACCCGGAAATCGAGATCATCGAGCAGACCAGCTACCCCGACGAAGACGACGCCAAGCAGCGTGCAAAGGCTCTGGAAGAACTGACCGCCAAGATGGGCCAGGCGCAGCAAGCCGCAGCACAGGGCAACCCGCAGGCCCAGCAAGCGGCAATGCAGATTCAGGCGCAGATCGAGCAGATCAACGCCACGCCTCCGGCCATGCTCTATGACGTGGCCTGCAAGCGCGTGAAGAAGGGCGGCAAGCTCTGTCTTGAGGTTGTGCCGCCTGAGCAGTTCCTGATCTCGCCCAACGGTGACATCGAGACCGCGCGCTTTGTTGGGCACAGGTTCCGAAAGACTGCCTCCGAGCTGATCTCCATGGGGTTTTCCAAGGACAAGATCGACTCCATCGGCTCGGATGACAGCAACGGCGAGTTCAACATGGAGCGCATCGAGCGCGAGCAGTACGAGAACTACCAGGCCGGAAACGACCAGGACACGTCGTCCGATGGCTCTCAACGCATCATGTGGGGTGTCGAGGCTTACCTGTGGGTGGACAGCGACGGCGACGGTATAGCAGAGCTTCACAAGATCACCAAGGTCGGGTCAACCCTGCTGGACGACGAGATCACCGACGCGCGGCCCTTTTGCTCGTGGTGCCCGGTGCCGATTCCGCACCTGTTCTACGGGATGTCCATCGCTGACCTGGCGATGCCAAGCCAGCTTGCAAATACGGTAGTCGAACGCGCCATCCGCGATAACCTGTACCTCGAAGTCAATGGGCGGTACTTCGCGGTCGAGAACCAAGTGAACTTGGACGATCTGCTGTCCTCGCGTCCGGGTGGTGTGGTGCGCATCAAGAACGCTGGCGCGGTGGGCCGGTTGGACCAAGGCAAGGGCAACATCGCAGAGGCGATGCAGTTGCTGGAGTTCGGCAAGCAGAAGGTCGAGGACTCCACCGGCTGGAGCCGCCAGTCGCAGGGCAACGACCCTGATCAACTGTTTGGCAGCGAAACCGCAACAAAAACTCGCATCGTCGCCAATAAGGCCGACATGCGTACAGAGCTTGTCGCGGTGCAGGCAGCGGAAGGGTTCGAAGAACTGTTCCGCATGATGCTCAAGCTGATCTGCCAGAACCAGAAGAAATCTGAGCGGGTCAAGCTGGATGGCGAGTGGATCGACATTGACCCGCGCGAGTGGACAAATCAGTTCGATTTCACGATCAATGTCGGCCTGGGGATGGGCGACAAGGACCAGAAGATTCAGCGGCTGATGCAGTTGCAGAATGCGCAGGCGCAGGGCATGCAGATCGGTATCGCCAACCCGACGAACATGTACGAATCAAGCGTCGAGCTTGCGAAGAACATGGGTTTCAAGTCGGGCAGTCGGTTCTTCACGAAGCCGGACCCCAACGCGAAGATGCCCAACCCTGGCGAAGCCGAGGCGCAGGGCAAGATGCAAATGGAGCAGGCCAAGATCCAGGCCAACGGCCAGATCAAGCAGATGGAACTGCAGCACCAGGGGCAGATGAAGCAACTGGAACTCCAGCAGGAAGCGCAGCTAGAGGCCCTGCGTGCGCGCATGCAAGCTGAGGTTGACCGCAACCGCCAGGCATCCGAAGCCGAGCAGCAGACGCTGAAGATTCAGCAGGAAGCACAACTCGCGCAGATGGAGGCCATGTTCGATGACCAGAAGCACCAGCGCGAAGACATGTTCAACCGCTGGAAGGCTGAACTGGAGGCCGCTACAAAGATCGAAGTCGCCAACATCAGCAGCAAGGCGAAGCTAAATGACGCCGCGACGGCTACGGCCACGGCTGAGATTGCCTCCGAGGTCCAGCAGTGAGCAGCCTCGAAACCCGCCTATACAAAGGGGACCAGGCCAAACTGGTTCTCGAAAACGAAGTATTCCAGTCGGTGTTTGACGACATTGAAAAGGATCTGATCGAGTCATGGAAAAACATTCCCAGCAGTCCAAAGCACGCGGACGACCGCGAAAGAATCCACTTGGCGCTGTCTATGCTGGGCAAGGTCAAGGCCAGTCTGGTGACGACGCTGGAAACGGGCAAGCTGGCGAGGGTGGAGCTGGAGTACCAGCGAAGCCTGCCGCAGAAGGTGGCGGAATGGATTTCGCCATGCTGACCGCGCACGTCAAGTCCATCAACCGCCATGACCGCCGCGTGTCGCTGGTGACGCACCCTGACGCCGTGGGCCTGATCCTGACTGAGCAGTGGGGCAACATCCGCACGGAAGTCGGCCCGGCTGGCTATGTGCTGAACACTGGTGATCGGGTGGAAATGTGAGCGAGCTTGCCGACCGACTGCAACGGGCGGCAGACGAGGGAAAGCCTGATGGCGTGATGCGCTTGGCCTGTAACGAGTTAGCCAAAGCGGCGCGGATTGTCCGCAATTATGAGCAGACGCTTGAGATGGCCGCAGCGGAATTCGACCGGCGCGCCATGCTCCCCCAGTATGGTCCTGCAGGACTTGCCACCGCAGAGCGCACACGGATCATGGGGTGCGCGCAGTGGCTGCGCGACATGGCGCAGGATGAATTGGATCTGACCGTCAAGCAGCCGGTCTAGATGGCCCGAGAGCCTTCTAGCTGCTTACCAACGTCGAGAGACGCCGCGCCTAGGGGCTTCGGTCCCTGGCATAGACCTTTGGAGTAGAAATGGAAAGCCAAACCTCGCAACCTGCTGACGCGGGTACTGTCGTGGCGGATACCAGTGCGCTTGACACCAATCAAGCAGCAGCAGTGATGGCAAGCCTGCTGGGGGGCGAAGAAGCCCCTGAAAAGAAGCCTGCCGAACCCGCAGAGGGCGAAGAAGGCCGCGAGCCTCCCAAACCCGCTGAGGAAGGCGCTGACCCCGAAGACCCGCCCAAGGACGAAAAGAAGTTCACCGTCGAAGTAGACGGTAAGAGCGTCGAAATCTCCGAGAGCGAGCTAATCAACGGGTACAAGGCGCAAAAAGCCAGCACGCAGAAGTTCGAAGCTGCCGCCGCGCTCCGCAAGGAAGCCGAAGCTGCGACCGAAAAGGCGCGCGCTGAACGACAACAGTATGCCCAGGGTTTGCAACAGAACCACATGCTGCTCACCGCTGCTCTAGCCGAGCAGGACAAGATCGATTGGGATGCGCTCCGAGAAGCCGACCCGCAAGAGTTTCTGAAGCAGCAGCACCTCCAGCAAAAGAGGCAAGCCGCGCTGCATCAGATCAACCAGCAGGGCCGACAGATTGTCGCGCTGGAGCATCAAGAACGCCTTACGGCCCACGCTACGAAGGTCCAGACGGAGCAGCAAGCACTACTTGCCAAGCTTCCCGAATGGAAAGACCAGGCGAAGCGTAGCGCTGAGGAAAAGTTGATCGCGGACGAGCTGATCTCGCGGGGCTTCGAGCCTGAGCGCGTGTTCGGCAAGCCGCATGCTGACGGCTCTCCGAATCTGGAAGCCCCCGGCATCACGGATCATCGGATTCTGTTGCTCGCCCGAGACGCCATGCGCTATCAGCAGATGATGGCGAAGGCGAAAGAAGCCGCGAAGAAGGTTGAGCAGCTCCCGCAGCGGACTGTGAAGCCGGACACGGGCAGTGTTTCCATTGACAAACGCGGCCAGCAGTTCCAGCAGCTCAAGAAGTCGGGTAGTCCCCGAGATGCTGTTGGGCTCATGACGCAATTCATCTAAACCCTAACGTCGAGAGACGCTGGAGAAAAACATGGCTGTTCCTAGCAATACGTTCCTCACGACCGCCGCAATCGGCAACCGTGAGGACCTGTCTGATGTGATCTATCGCATCAGCCCCACCCAAACCCCGTTCATCAGCATGGCCGCAAAAGCCAAGGCGACGAACACCCTGCACGAATGGCAGACCCAAGACCTGGCAGCGGCCATCACCAACAACGCTGCGGCGGAAGGTGATAACCCCACTGCCAAGGCTGTGACGCCCACTGTTCGCCTGAACAACCGTACTCAGATCTCCACCAAGACGGTGATCGTGTCCGGCACCGAACTGTCCATGAACCCCGCTGGTCGCAAGAACGAACTCGCCTACCAGATGACCCTGGCTGGCCTGGAACTGCGCCGCGACATGGAAAGCTCGGCAACGCAGCTGGACGTGCTGGCAACCTCTCCGCGTCAGTCGCGCGGCCTGCTGGGCTGGGTGGTGGACAACACCAACATCAACGGCACGGTTCTTGCCAACTACATCAACAACACCGGCCAGACCAACGGCACGCTGCGCAACTACCAAGAAACGCAGCTCAAGGACGTGGCTCAAAAGGTCTATACCGCTGGCGGCGATCCGGATGTGGTGATGATGCCCCCGGCGCTGAAGCAGACCTTCTCCACGTTCACGGGCAATTCCACCCGCATGGACAAGGGCGAAGACCAGAAGCTGTACGCCTCGGTCGATGTGTACGTGTCCGACTTCGGCGAACTGAAGGCGGTGCCGAACCGCTTCATGCGTACCCGTGACGTGTTCATTCTGGAAATGGATAAGTGGGCCATCGCCTACCTGCGTCCGTTCACCACGATGGAACTCGCCAAGACCGGCGACAACGAGACCCGCGAGATGCTGGCTGAGTGGACCGTGGAAGCACGCGCACCCAAGGCCAACGGCGCGATCTACGACGTTCAGTAAACCATGAGGGGGCTTCGGCCCTCTCTCCAAGGAGAAAAACATGGGTACGAACATTCGTCAACGCGCTGACGGCGGCGTGGGCCTGGTCACTGACGCAACCTCTGAGGAAGTCGCCAGCTTTGGCGGCATCTTCCGGGGCTACAAGGTGGCCAAGGTCGCAATTGCTGGTGTCGCAGCTACCACTGGCGGTGCGCTGTTCTCTTGGGCCAACCCCGAGGGTCAGACCATCATCATCGACCGTTTCCAAATCGACATCACCACGAAGTCTACCGGCGCCTCAGCTGGGGATTTCGGTGTTGCGGCCAACGGCACGACCACGTCCGACGTCCTGATCGACGGCTATGCCATGGGCGGTACGGAAAAGGTAGTTGACACCGCCCTGACCGCCGACCTGGGCACGAATGGCAAGGTCAATCAGAAGATGACGGCCACGCAGTTCATCACCGGCACTGGCTCGGCCACTTCGGTGGGCCTGGTCGGCAGCGTCTACATCCACTACCACCTGGCCTAACAAGCCTGATCGAGAGAAGGCCCTTCGGGGCCTTTTTCTTTGGAGCATCCATGTCCGAACTGCGCACCTTCGCCAAGCTTGAGGGCGACAACCTCATCACTGGATCGGTCCAGGATTGCACGCCCTACATGGAGCGCGCCAAGGCTCTTCACAACGAAGGTTTCCACGGCTCCAAGGACATGCGCTTGGCCGCAACCATTCCTGATGTTCTTGTCGAGAAGTACTGCAACGACAACGGCATCACCTTCCAAGAGTTCATGCGCGACAAGACGCACATCAAGCGGATGTGCAACGACCCCGCGCTTAAGGCTTTCCGGGTTTGGCCGGGCCGCATCTGAGGACTGACATGCAAGCAACCCCGATTCCTTTCCGTGCCATCTACGGCACGACCATCCAATGCCCGGCCACTTCCACCTCTGCGCGCGTCGCCATTCCTACGGAGGGTCGCCAAGCTACCGCCGTCCGGGTGGTCCACGTCACCGGCACGGGTGATGTGCGCTGGCGTTCGGGAAACTCCACGGTCAACGCCGTGACGCTGACCGACCCGCTAATCAAGGCTGGTACGGCTGGCGAGTCTTTTGGCATAAACGCCGCAGACACCCATATCGCTGTCATCACCGACACCGGCACCGGCACCCTCGAATTCACCTTCGGCACGGGTGCATAAGTGGCAATCACGAACCTGGCGGAACTCACCACGGCCATTGTTTCGTGGGACCACCGTGAGGGTGACGATGATTTCGCCGCCGAGATCTCGAACTTCATCGCCTTGACGGAGAGCGTCTTTCAGATTCGCTTGAAGCTGCTGCAGTTTGAAAGCACGGCGACGATCACTGTCACTGATGGCGTCGGCTCGCTGCCCGCTGACTACGTGGGCATGCGCTCGATCTACTGGAATGGCGATTACACGCAGGAACTGCGCTACATCACCCCGGCTGAATTCGATGCGCGCCGAAACGCGGACTACGGCGAGCAGTATTTCTACACGATCAGCGGCAGCACCATCCGCTTCCTGGGAGTGGCTGATGGCGAGGCGACAGCGACCTACAACGCCAAGTTTGCGCCTCTGACCGCGCTCCTGCCGACGAATGCAATCCTGACCAACTACCCCGACGCATACCTGTGGGGTGGCCTTATGCATGGGGCTATGTGGTCCCAGGATGAGGCGATGGAGAAGAAGTGGGGCAATCTCTTCGGCGGCGTGATTGACCGCATCAACCAAGACAACCAAGACCGCAAGTATGCGGGTCCGTTGACCGTGAGGTCTCTATGACCATCGATAACGCCCAATATATCGGCGCGCTTGACACGACCATTCCTGCGAATGGCGACCTGAAGGCCGAGTGGCCGCAGAACGCGCGGAATCTCAAGACGGCCCTGAAGCAGAGTTTTCCGGCTGTTACTGGCGCCGTTGGAGCCTCGCATACCGAACTAAACATTCTCGATGGTGCGACGGTCACGACCGCAGAGTTGAACATTTTGGATGGCGTCACCGCGACCGCAGCGGAAATCAACGTCTTGGACGGCCTCACGCCCACCACGACGGAGCTGAACTTCGTGGATGGCGTCACCAGCGCCATTCAGACGCAGTTGAATGCCAAGGCGCCGCTGGCGTCCCCGGCACTCACCGGAGTTCCCACGGCTCCCACCGCATCAGTCGGCACGAACACGACACAGATCGCCACGATGGCCGCTATCCAAGCGCAAGTCTTGGCGGCATCGCTGCCGAACGAGTCTGCCGGCACGCTGGGTCAAGGTCTGATCTCTGGCGGCTCACCTGGCTCTGCTGCTTGGTCCGATGTTGTCACGCCCACCAACACGAAGACCCTGACCAACAAGACCCTGACTGCTCCGGTAATAGCCACGATTGTCAGCGGCGCTGGCACGAACACGCTTCCGACGACAACTGGCACGCTTCTTTCCACCGCTGCCGCCGTCTCGGTGCCGCAGGGTGGCACGGGTGTCGCTACGTTCACTGACGGCGGGGTTTTGGTGGGGAACGGCACCGGCAACGTCCAAGCAACCAGCGCAGGCATCTTGGGGCAAGTCCTGACCAGCGGCGGTCCTGGCGTTGATCCAACATTCCAGACCGTGGCGAGCAGCGCGCTTGTCCTGTTGTCGGCGGTATCCGCTGTTGCTGCGACCACCGTGGATATCGAAACCACCTTCGACAGCACCTACGACGCTTATCTGCTGGTGATCTCCGGGCTCACGCTGTCTGGCGGGAACACGCTGCTGGCGCGTCTCAAGATTGGCGGCGCGTACATCACGACAAGCACCTACGGCTGGCTGCGTGAGGAAACCACAGGTTCCAGCTATGGCGGCTTCACGGGAAGCTCGCAGACGGAAATCACGGTCTACGACAGCGCCACCACCAACACTGCCAACCCGATCAATCTGGAGTTTCGCATCAACAACCCGACCAGCACGGTGCAGGTCAAGTCGGTTGCGTGGAATGGCCGGGCTACCCGAGCCTCTCCCACCGCCGTTCGCATTAGTGGCGCTGGCTTCAACTCTGGCACTGCTGCGCTGACCGGCATCCGCTTCTACCAGAGTTCCGGCGACATGACCGGGGGCTTCAACCTGTACGGCTACAAGAAGATCTGAGGAAGACATGACGCTCTACAAAGCTACCGCAGACGGTCAAGTCCCAATGACGCCCGAGGAAGAGGCCGAATTCCTCGCCTCGCGCACCCCCTCAATCACGATTCCGCAGGAAGTGACCATGCGCCAGGCCCGCCAAGCGCTGATCCTGGCTGGCAAGCTGTCTGCAGTCAATGCAGCCCTAGCGGGCATGACCGGCACGGCTGGAGAGCTTGCCCGCGCAGAGTGGGAATACTCCATCACCGTGCAGCGCAATCGCCCGTTGGTGCTGTCCCTCGGTCCTGCGCTGGGCATGACATCAGGCGACCTCGATCAACTGTTCATCACGGCGGCTGCGCTATGAGCAAAGACGTAGACCAATACGCCTTCTGGCCGAACTTCGGCATTGCCATCGACCAGCTCCTGAACGTCTTCCCGTGCTTCGGCTATGCAGATGAAACGCTGTCGGCGCGCTCCTATCGCGCTTGGAAGAACGGGCGATACCCGGGCAAGCTGATGATGCCATTCATTGACTTCCTGTTTCTCTGGCAGGCCCAGGACACGGAAGTGAACGCCGTGGCCGGGAAAGCCGTGCCTCGCCACTGTGAGCGCGCCTTCTACAAAGAGAAGCTGCGCCGCAGCCTTCCCCCTGAGTACCGCGACGAGCCCAAGCAGGACGAGTGATGCTTGTCTCGATCAAGGAATGTGGCGATGGGTGCAATCTGGACCTATTGCCAAGCGAACTGCTGCCCGGTCAATGGTCGGGCGGCTCGAATGTGCGCTTCAAGGACAAGTTCGCCGAGAAGCGCGGCGGCATTCAGTCGGCCTACACCACGCCCACGGGCATTCCCTACTGGCTCGGGACGTACATCACGACCGCTGGACGATTTCTCATTGAAGCGCAGTTGGCTTCGGTGTTTGTCGATGACGGCACGACGCGAACGGATATCACAGGCACTCCGACCACTGGCGGCATCGATGACCGGGTGTCTGGCGGCGTCCTCAACGGCGTCTACATCTACAACAACGGTGTTGACGATGCGCAGTATTGGAATGGCAACGTTGCCACGAACCTCGCAACCTTGACAGGTTGGACTGCAGGCTGGAAATCGGACGTCATCCGACCCTTCAAGAACTTCCTGGTGGCCCTGGGCAATACGCGCGGCAGCACGAAGCAGATTCACAACGTGGGGTGGTCTAGCTCTGCAGCTCCGGGTGCCATTCCGATCTCTTGGACCGCCTCAGCATCGAATGACGCTGGGGACGTTGACTTGGCAGAAACGCCTGGTGAGATGGTTGACTGCCTGCCTTGGGCTGACTCAAACATCATCTACACCACGGATGCGCGATACGCACAGCAGTACATCGGCGGCAACGATGTATTCCGGTTCGTCCGCCTGCCCGGCAGTGATGGCTGTCTCGCCCGTGGCTGCATCGCCAACACCCCGAAGGGGCAAGTCTTCCTGTCGAATGGGGATGTGCGAATCCACCAGGGCGGCGATTCGGTCAGCATTGCAGAAGGCAAGATCCGCCGCTGGCTGTTTCGCACCATGGACACAGCCAACGCCCAACGGTCCTTTGTCGTCGTCAACGCGCAGAAGAATGAAGTTTGGGTGTGCTTCCCATCCTACGGCCAGGCCGCTTGTGACATGGCCATCGCGTGGAATTGGGATCAGGAGACGTGGAGTACCCCCTTCACGCTCCCCAACGTCACCTATGGGACCACGGGCCTTGTTGCGGCGAACCTGAGTGCTGGGACGTGGGACACCGATCCTGATACGTGGGAATCGGACCCCACGACATGGACGGAGAACGAATACAGCCAGAACGAGCAGCGTTTGATTCTGTCCACGACGGCGCCGGATATTGGGCTCGCAGACACAGGCACGCAAGACCTTGGGGTCAGGGTGAGTGCGTACCTGGAGAAAGTTGGCATCAGTCTCGATGACCCGGACTCCATCAAGAACATTGGCGCTACTCGCTGGCAGTTCGATGCCATTGACGGAATCGTGATGGAGATCCAGCACGGATCGTCCAAGACGGCGGATGGCGCAGTGAGCTATACGGACGCGGTTGATTTCACGGTTGGCACGTCGAATTGGGCCAACAAGATCGCCACTGGAGGCCGATTCGTCGCCGTGAAGATGACCACGACCGGCGACCAGCCGTTTGCCCTGCGGTCCTACGACATGGACATCAAGAAGCGGGGGCGGTTTTGAAGACCTACAAGGCTCAGGCCGTCAAAGACCCGGACCTGAGGCGCGAACTAGAAGCCATCGAAGAAGCGGCTGCACGACCGGAGCCCTTCCTGCGGCTTCAAGTCACGACCGCGGCCCCTACGAAGTACCAAGAGGGCGATATCTACCGCGCCGATGGGGTGGGTTGGAACCCTGGCGGTACGGGGGCAGGTTTCTACGGCCGCACGGGCGGCGCATGGGTCAAATTGTGAGGATCAAACATGGCATTTCTTGACGAACTCCGAGCAGCCCAAGCCAAGGGCCTTGTCGGCGGCTCCTACATCAACAACGGTGTTGGCTATGCGCCGAAGTACGGTGATGGGCATTACAACGGCAGTCCCGAAGTGGGCGATTGGGTCTCTGGCGATCCAACTGAATACCTGCGCTATGCCATGGGCAATCCGAAGGGTGGCGTCACGCAGTACGCGAATGCGCCTTATGAGCGCTTCTCCGCTGACGGTCAAAGCCTCGGAACCGGCAACTTCGATTCCAAGATCGGCAAGATGGACACCATGGGCAAGCTGGCTCTGCTGGCTGTCATGGCTGGTGGCGGTGCGGTGGTCGGCGGTGCGCTGGCTCCCGGCCTGATGGGCGGCGGCGGTGCGCTGGGCGCTGGTGGTGAGGCTGCGGCGGGTGGTGTTGCTGGTGACGCCTTTCTGCCGGGTGCGCTGTCCGCAGAGGCGGGCAGTACAGGCGTGATCGGCGATGCGTTTCTACCCGGCGCCCTCAGCGGCAACGCTGGAAGCACTGGCGTCCTAGGTGATGCGTTCTTGCCCGGAGCCCTGGCCGGTGACGCTGGCAGTTCGGGGGTTGCAGGGGACATGTTCATGCCCGGGTCGCTCGCACCTGGCGGAGGCATGGGGTCTACAGGCAACACCCTGGCCACCACGGCTGCGAAGGGAGCCGGTAGCAGCGTCCTTGACGCGTTGGGCGGTGCCAAGAGCCTAGGCGGGCTGGCTACGCTGGCAGGCGGCCTCCTGGGCTCGCAAGGAACCGAGCAGAGCCAGACGACCTCGCGCGGCATGAACCCGGTCGTGGAGCCCTACGTCAAGAGCCTCCTGAGTCAGACCAGCGGCTTGCTCGATCAGCAGATGTCTCCCGAGTTCCAAAACCAGTTCGCACAACAGCGGCAACTCGGCCAAGGCTTGATGAGCATCCCGCAAGTGGGCAACGGCTACGGCAAGTTCTACGGAAAGTAAGGTCATGGCACTCACCCAAGCACAAATTGACGAAGCGCGCGGATGGATCACAGGCAACGGCCTGGGCACCTTCAACCCGGGCAGCGGTATCTCGATTGACGGCGGCAACGACAACACCGCAGCCGCCTACATCGGCGGCGCAGCCAAGGCCAAGGGCTACGGCGCTGACGACATCGCCGCGATCCTGGCGAACGGCTCGAATGCTTCGGGCATTCAGCAGTACCTCGACAACAACTATGCCAATGTCGGCTTGGGTGAGGCGAGTTTTAACGCCACGCAGAGTCGGGCGCAGTCCGTGTCACCTCCTGCCGATGCACCGCGCGGTACTTCTGTCGGCGCAAACCCTTACTTGGGTCAGCAGGCCGACGAGATCAGCCGCCGAACGAAGTTGGCGACGGACCAAGCTCTGCAGGGCATCCAAAGCAACGCCGTAGGGGTTGGTGGCCTGGGTGGATCGCGTCAAGGTGTTGCGCAGGGCCTGGCGCTGTCTGGTGCGGCTGACAGCCTGTCGGGCAACCTGGCGAACCTGTACGGCACGGACTGGACCAACCAGCAAAACCGCAATCTGCAGCAGCAGGGGCTGGACAACCAATATGCGCTCGGCCTCGGCAGTCTCGCCAATCAGCGCTACGGCGTCGATTCGGGGGCCGATCTTGGATGGGGGCAACTTGGCCTCAACACGCTGAAGAACCAGCAGGACTTCTATACCGCCCAACGTGGGCAAGACCTGAGCCAAACCGCGCTCGGAAACGGCATCTACAACCAAGGTGTGCAGAACTCGTGGACGCCCATCACGAACGCTAACGGGGTCTATAACAACTACACCGGGTTCGGCAACACGACGACCAGCTCTGAGTCTGGCGGCGGCGTGCAGGGCGCTCTTGGCGGTGCACTCGGGGCGGCTCAACTCGGCAAAAACTTCGGATGGTGGTGAGATATGGGACTACTCGGCAACGGTTGGGAAGATCCACAAAGCCAGGCTGTCATGGCGCTGGCTGGCGGGTTGCTGCAAGGCAACTTCGGTGCTGGCTTGCTTGGCGCGAATCAGGCTGTCAGCGAGGCGAAGGCCAATGCCCTCAAGCAGAAGCTTGTTGAGGCCCAGATTGGCAACTACCAGAGCGAGGCAGAAGCGCGAAAGCTCGCCAGCATCAAGGATGCGCGGCAGCAGGCGCTCATTGAGTCGATGTTCGGCGGGGCGCCATCCGCTGCTGGTGCAGCGGCCCCTGCTCAGCAATCCCCAGGCGCCTATGTGCCATCCATTGATGGCATGGGGCCGACGATGCCATTCGAGGCAAAGCCGCCCGCACAGGCTGGCGCTGGCAGTCTAGTTGACCAAGCGCGCGCGATGGGCATCCCCGAAAACGCCATCAAGGCCGACATGGTGTTCAACGGCGGCAAGGGCATCTCCGACATGCTGTTCAAGCGCGGCACGCCGAGCATGAAGGTTTCCAACGGCTACGCATACGATGAAAACCGCGTTGGCCCGGGGTATCTGCCGCAACTGAGCACATCCCAAGACGGCAAGACCTCGATGGTGCAGATCGGCGCTGATGGCCTTCCGGTGGTGTCCGCGCCTTCCGGTGCGCTCAATACGTATGCGGGCTATCGAAACGTCGATGAAAGCACCAAGGCCAACTTCGACCCCATGACGGTCACGCCTGCCGGTCAACCCCCACAAATGACCACGCGCGGGAGCTTGGTGCGCAGTCCGCAAGTCAGCGGGACCGCGCGTGTGACGCCGCAACAGCAGGCGGGGCGCGACACGGATCGCGCGCAGATTCTCCAAACCGAACTTTCCACGGCGCAGGGTCGATTGAATGAGGCGCTACGGGCCAATGACCCTTCTGCGGCCCAACGTGCCCGGGGCGACATTGCAGCCCTCCAGCGCGAAATCGGCGGCTCACGCGCTACGGTTGGTATGCCACTGCAAAGCCCCGAGGAAGCCTTGCGTGCGTCTGAGGGCGTTAAGAACGACTCAAAGGTAGACGAGGATATCTCGAAGAACGCGCGCCTCTCTCGTGATGTGGTGAAGAACATTGGCATGGCGCGCGAAATCCTCAAACTTGGACCGACCGAAAGCGGCGTCGGTTCTATCGTCGATAAGGCGCTGGGATTTGGCGGCGTTAGCACGACAGGCGGCGACCTCGCGGCGAAGTTGGACACGCTCTCCGGTTGGATGGTGGCGAATGTCCCTCGCATGGAAGGCCCGCAGTCGAATTTCGACGTGAAGAACTATCAAACCATGGCCGGTTTGGTTGGCGACAGGCAGACACCGATTTCCACGCGTCTGGCTGCGCTGGACACGCTGCAAGAGTTGCAGTCCAAGTATTCGCACTTGAACGGCCCTTCCAAGGAAGGCCAGACGGCGAACATCGTCAATGAGTTGCCAAAGACTGCACCCAAGGGGGCGCGCGCTCGCGACACGGCAACCGGGGACATCATGCGTTTTAACGGTCTGTCCTGGGTCAAGGAAAAATAATGCCTTACGAGATCCTGCCCGAGCCTGTTGGCCGCTATGAAATGCTGCCTCCAGAGCAGCCCGCTGCCGTGAAGGCCGGAAGCGTTCTCAACGACATTCCGCGCCAGCTCGGGCTTGCTGCGCGTTACGGTGTTGAAGGGTTGGCGAATACAGCCCAAATCGTGACCGAGCCTGTCCGACAACTCATCACCGACCCGCTGGTCAAGTTGTTCGGTGGTGCACCGGGGCGACCACTGGGCGAAGTAGCCACCAGGGCGGCCGATGCTGTCGGTCTTCCAAGCCCGCAGGGCGCGAACGAGCGAGTAGTGGCGGATGCGACACGCTTGCTAGCTGGTGGAGGGGGGCTGGCTGGCGCTGCGCGACTTGCGACGGCCCTACCCGGTGCAGCCGGGGCCGTTGCCAACGGACTCAGCGCAAATCTTCCTCAACAACTTGGCTCTGCTGCAGGCGCTGGGTTGGCGGGCGGTGCTTCGCGCGAAGCGGGCGGCGGCCCATTGATGCAGGCGGGCGCCGCGCTGGCTGGTGGTGTTGCTGGCGGGTTGGTTCCAGGTATGGCAAGCGCAGCGGCTAACGTCGCGCGCAACGCCGTAACCAAAGCGCCCACACCGCAAGCACTTGATGCGCAGATCAGCGTCATCATGCAGCGGGCAGGACAGGACTATTCCCAGGTCCCCGAGCGTGTACGCCAGAACCTCCGAGCGGAGCTGGCCGATTCCCTGCGCGCTGGGAAAGAAATCGATCCTGCAGCCGTCCGTCGATTGGCGGACTTCGTGACAGTAGGTGCAACCCCTACCCGAGGCATGGTGTCGCAGAACCCTGTGCAGATCACGCGCGAAATGAATCTAGCGAAGATGGGGGCGAACTCGTCTGATGAGGCGCTACACGGTCTGCCGATGGTTCAAAACCAGAACAACTCAACGCTTATCCGCAATCTGAACCAGTCAGGCGCCACAGAAGGTGACCCCTTCCGCGCTGGGCAAGCTGCCATTGGGAGTATTGCCGCGCGTGATGCAGAGCTGGGGCGTGAAGTCACCAACCTTTACGGGACCGCGCGAAACATGGCGGGAGGTGACATTCCACTTAACCGCAAGCCAGTTGTGGATGCGATCTTTGGCGACCTAGCGCGTGAAAATAAGATGGCGTTCCTGCCCGAGCCTATCGGGAAGATGCTGAACAACATCAGCGCTGGCAGCATTCGCGCGAACGGTCAAGACTTCGAAGTCCCTTTTACTGCGCAGACCTTGGACAGTCTGAAGACCATGATCGCTACGGCGCAGCGCGGCACCCAGGATGGAAACGTCAAGGCGGCACTAAGCATCGTGCGCAAAGCCATCGACAACACGGGGATTGACCCTCTGAAAACACAGTTCGGCGGGAATCAGGTGGTCACTCAAGGTGGCGCAAACTTCCTTCGCAACCAAGACGCGCAAGCGGGCGACTACATGGGCGCGCTGAATCAGGCCCGTGCTGCTGCGGCCTCGCGCTTCGGATGGCAAGAAAGCTCGCGTCCTGTCGAAGCGGCACTTGGCGGTGCAGCACCGGACAAATTCGTTCAGCAATTTGTCATCGGAGGCACGCTGCGCGATGCTGAAGCAGTGGCTGCGCACGCGCCAGTCGAAGTGAAAAACGCCATCTTGGCGCACCTCAAGGAAAAAGCCCTCGGGGGGGCTTCCGATGAAGTTGGAAAATTCAGCCAGTCGGCGTACAACAAGGCTTTGTCGCAGATCGGCGACAGGAAACTAGGCGTCTTCTTTTCGCCAGAAGAGCTGACCCAACTCAAGACGCTGGGTCGGGTCGCAAGCTACACCCAAGTGCAGCCCGTAGGTTCCGCCGTCAACAACTCCAACAGTGGCGCGCTGCTTCTCGGGAGAGGGTATGACGCTCTCAAGGGATTGGCGGGGAAGATCCCAGGCGGTCAGATGCTGGTGGCTGACCCGCTCAAGAACATCGAGATCAGCCTGCGCTCAGGCCAAGCAATGAACGTAGCGCCGGGCCTGCTGAGCCCCATTCCTCGTCAGCCACTCGGTCAAAGCCTACTGCTGCCAGGAATCGCCGCTGGTAGACTGCTAGCGGCCCCGTAAGTAATTGATGATGGCAAGGACAGCGAGGGCGCCTAGCCAGCCTAGAAAGATCGGGTCAAAGGTCACCGCCGCCTCCAAAGCATCCACAGGATGCCGCTTACCAGCAGCACCCACGCGACAAGTCTGAAAACCTCGAAAGCCATGGGGCGCATCCTACTATGACTGCCGAAGAACTCAAAAAGCTCAACGACCAGCTGTACGGCGCAGCCAATCGCGGCATGGTAGGCGGCCTCCTAGGAATGCCGGTAGACGTGACCACGCAGGCCCTTGGACTGCTGGGCTATCACCACCCCCGCCCGGTCGGTGGCTCAGAGTGGATCGGCGAGCAGATGCAAAAGTATGGGCTGGTCAGCCCACAGCGTTACCCGGTGGCCGAGCAGTTCGGCATGTTGGCCACCACCGCACCACTTGGCGTTCCGCGCCAGTTCACGAAGTAGTAGCCATGGAACTCGAAGAACGACTCCGCAAGATCGAAGATTTTGTGGCCGACACCCTCATGCACAGGCGTGCTGTCTCTATCCAGATGGGTTCCATGGAAAAAGCCATCGAGCAGAACTCAGTCGCCCTTGCTGGGGTGCATGAAGAACTTCGGTCCTTGAACCTCGATAACCAGGCTGTCAAAGCTGACGTGAGCGCGGTGATGGAGTGGACGCGCAAGAACAACACGCTGCTGACAAGCATCGGCGAAGTCCTGACCGGCCTGGAGAACGCCAGAAAGCTCGGCGACACGGCGGTCAGGTACGGCAAGCCCTTCGCCTACTTGGCCGCGATTGTGGGTGCTGTGTTCGCTTCGGTGTGGGCCTCGATCAAGCTGACCAGTGCTTGGATTTCTTCACACGCGGCGGGGTGGATGCGATGAGCCAACTTGGACAAGCCATCCGCGACTCGCTGACCGACATCGACGGCAACAGCTACGCGATCATCAAGATCCTGGGGATGCTGATCGTCATCGTGTTCCTCGGGCTGGTGATCGCATCTTTCGTGACCGGCAAAGCCTTCGATTCCGTTGCCTACGGTACAGGTGCTGGCCTGGCTATCGCTGCCATGGCAGCAGGTATTCGACTGACTGAACCGCAGCCCCCGAAGGATCCCAAGCAATGAGCTTCGATGCCCTGATCAACCGCGTTCTGAGCCACGAGGGCGGCTACGTGAACGATCCCCGCGACCCTGGGGGGGAGACCAAATTCGGCATCGCCAAGCGCAGCTATCCGCATCTCGACATCCGAGGGTTAACCCGCGAACAGGCCATCGGTATCTACCGCAGTGACTTTTGGGACCGCGTGCACGGTGACGAGCTGCCCCGGTCTTTCGCATTCCAAGCCTTGGACGCTGGGGTCAACCATGGCATCGGGAACTCTGTGCGCTGGATGCAGCGCGCCGCAGGGGTGGCTGACGATGGGGTGATCGGACCTATGACCATGACGGCCATTGGCCGCACTGAACCAGCAGACCTGGTGCTGAAATTCAACGCCGAGCGACTGAGGTTCTATGCCAAATTGACCACCTTCGATGCCTTTGGGCGGGGGTGGGTCAACCGAGTGGCGGGAAACCTCGACTACGCGGCTCAGGACAACTGATGACCGCCATCCTAGCCCTCCTAGATTTCATCCCCCGCTGGGTGTTTGCCGCGCTCCTGGCCGCCTCCCTGGCGCATGGATGCTGGAACGGCCATCAACGTGACGTAGCCCGTACTGCCCTCAAGACTGAGAAGGCGGACAGGGCTATTGAGACCGCAACCCGCGAGAAAACCGCAAGAGAGGCCACCGATGAAGCACGCCGAATCGAATCCAAGCGCCAGTCAGCAGCCCAAGAAATCGCCGTGGCTACCGCCGCCGAGAAATCTTCTGTTCGGCTTGCTTTGGCTAGTGCCACTGTTGATCTTGGCAAGCTGCGCAACGAAGTCGAGCTATACGCCTCCGGTAGTGGTCGCGCCGCCTGCGATTCCAGCACTCTCCCCGGACCTGACCGTCGAGCCGTTGTCCTCGGGCAGCTACTTGCAACGTGCCGAGAAGAGGCGTCAGGCGATGCTGGAGATCTTGAGAGCCTCGCCACCCAAGTGAGGGGCCTCCTGCGGTCGTATCGCTCTCTCACATCCGATCCGCCATCCCCGCCAAGATAGCCAGCCCATCTTCGACTGCTGAGCTAATTCCCCCGGATTCGAGGGAATTAGAACTCGGACCAATTTGGGGTCGGTTTGGGGCTACAGCCTCGCCGCGATCTGTTCAGCGGTCTCGCGGTAGTACGAGTCCATCAGAATCTTCAGGTTCTTGTGCCGACTGATGCGCGCCAAGGTCATCACGTCATAGCGCCTGGAGAGCCAGGTGAGGGCGCTTGCCCGGCTGTCATGGAAGGTCAGCCCCTCGATCAGAAGTTCGTCCGTCAGATCTGAAAACGTGGCGCTGGCGTTGTCGGGCTTGAGCTTGAAGGCAGGGTAAGCGGCGAACAGTTCCGCGCCCTTGCGCGCCAGTGGAATCTTCACCGGGGGCGAGTTCTTCCGGCTGTTCTTGTCGCGCTGCAAGACGGCGATGTTCCCGACCAACTCCGCGTTCAGAATCTCCTTGAGCCTCATCCCCGTATGCAGGGCGATGTGGAAGGCCCGGATGCACTCCTTCTCACGTTCGTTGCGCTTCTCGTCCTCCAGGGCCCGTAGAACCCGCAGGATGAGCTTCCACGTCCAGACCTGATGCCGTGGCGGATCATGGTCCGGGAAACGTACTCCATCAAAGGGGTTCGCGGTCAGCACCTTCCATTCATCTACCGCAAGCTGGAACATGTGGCGGATAGGGGTCTTGTGTCGGATCACGGTTGATGCGCTGACGGTCTCAAGCCGCTTGTCACGCCACTCACCGATCTTCGCGCTGTCGATCTTGACCAGCAGGGTATTCACCCCGAAGAACTCGGCCGCCTCCGCGAAGCGTCGTTCCTCCCAGTCCTTCGCCCCATCGGCCTTGTCGCGTGATACGGTCTCCACGTACTTCGCTGCAGCCTGCTCGAAGGTCATGCCTTTGG